>Ga0224511_10003215_pt1 | contig 11605 bp, 6 predicted proteins | sample SF_May12_sed_USG_2_FD_169988 | JGI IMG/M metagenome (GOLD analysis project Ga0224511, IMG submission 169988) | Sediment microbial communities from San Francisco Bay, California, United States - SF_May12_sed_USGS_8_1 | ecosystem: Environmental > Aquatic > Marine > Sediment | place: USA...
AACTATATTCTTTGTAGTAGTATGATTATTTTGGTTTGCGTGAATCGGCGGACCAGTTCATCTGCGAAAAAAATCAGGGGGGAAGGTTTGAATTGACATTTTTTTAAATGTTCAAATAAAGATGTTTGAGTATTTTTTTAAGAAAAAAAGTGATAAAAATGAGGTGTAAATATAAGTAATAAATTTCGTGTTTGATAAGTTCACCGAGTGATGAACGTCATTAGGGCTGGTTAAAGTGTGTGGAGTCCGAAGGACTCCACGCTTGCTTGGACGTTCATCACTCGGTGAACTTATCAAACACGAAATTTATTCCTTAAATGAACGCTTACAACTAGAACGTTGTGCATGCGGACTGGGAGCAGGATTCTTGCATAGCCATAGCTTGCATGAGGGCGACGAAATCAATAGTCTGAGAAGTCTGAGACAAGGGCCAGACAAGGTTTCTTGTCCCGGACAAATTAAACACTCCAAGTTCTATTTGTTTATTAATAAGTAAGTCAGAAATTATGGAATTATAGCAGGTAAACTACACGTGTTAGTTACGTTCACCTTATGGCCTTTAAAGGGGCTCCCTGCAGTCTGTGCGTGTGGCACACACACAAAGATAATTTTCGAAAGCCTATATTTTCTTCTTACCAGCATTTTGGGGCATCAAAACCTATTGTGTGGGACCCTTATATGGCCTCTAGCGATTAAACAATTTGCTTAAAACTTAAGACAAACAAATAAATCACAAGTTGTAAAGGAATTGCCAACCTACATGTATATAAGAAATCATTATGAAGGTACCAACATTTTCTCTTTTTTATGTGTAACACGATCAGGCTGCATGCGAGTCCCTTTAAACTTAATAGTGTTTACATAACAATATTGCCAATTGTAAAAGCACACACTTAGTTACTTGTACATCACATTGCGTTTTTCTATACACGTTGTCCTTGTTTCAGATCTAATGGACCAAACAGAATCCTAAGATATGACCGAGATGATGCCATGTTTGTAGAAGCGCGGTTGGAACCAACCACAAAAACGCTTTTGGAAGATAAAAAGGGTCAGAAACTAGTTTCTGTAGATTTTGGCATTTTATACAAGTCGGCGAGAAATATAAATGCTTATTTTCAAAGAACGATTACAAAATAATGTATATTTTGTAAGAATTGCATTCTATTTAATAAATATCTTATGTTGTCAAATTAAAGCTTCAATACGTTTTAGGAAGAACGACAGGCGTTTGCGCTTGTGACATCACTGGAGACGGATCAAATGATGTATACCTCATGAACGACAACCCAGTATACGGCACATCTAACGCCACCTTTATTCCCGACCGTCTTATTGTGTCGCTCGGGCTAACAGAGGCCAAGGACGTGTTTACCATGTCACTGAACCAAGGAAAGGCTCCGCACAGAGGCGGAAACGCCGTCGCGTGCCTGGATAGTGACGGAGATGGCGTCTACGAGATACTGCGAGCAACATTTACCGAAGGTAGGCGTTTTCACAATACTAACATAAGTTAGTGAAGTATTTCAAAACCGAATTGTCTTATTTTTATTTGCCGGGGTATATTGTCTATTTGTTTATAAATGGACTTGCTTTCTAAAGATCGTCATATTTAGACTTTAGAAGTATAAAACAAATATCATTGCGCGAAGTTTTGAAATGTCATGTTAATTTGAACTGCATTGTTTGGTTTTAGACGGAATTGGTATAATTTACCACATTAAAGTGGATGAACTTCTCATGGTGAACGCTAGTCCACTCAATGTTGTGGGTGATGGCGGTGTTTTGTATTCTCCATCCGCAGGTTAGTTTTTGCACATAATTTATTAGTATAAACGTTTAATATTTGTACACACAATATTTAATTTAAATGTATTTACAATATCTCATAACAGGAGCTCCATTTGACAAACATAAAATTGAAAAGAAACTGTTAATATTTTTTGTAAAACACGAACTAGTCTTAGAATTAACTTCGCATCTACAGCGAAAAATTAGAAAATTTCTATTCAATTAAGCCGTTGAAGTTAACTACCATTCCATAATTATGTAATTTAATATGTAGATCTATACTGAACTGATTTAACCGACACTTTGTCACAGTTGTGAATAGTTTCCTGGTGGGACCGTTGTTTGGTGGAGCAGGAAGTGACGTATTCGTTGCCCTTGACAACAGCTTCCACGTGGGAAACAGCTTAACGCGCCATCTCGGCGCCAACCTGCTGTTGATGAACAGGGGCAATGGGTCGTTCACAGACGTGGCCGCGAAATACGGTACGGCAGAATGCTTCTCCCGTCGACACGTGTGCACATAGACCAGTGTTTATTTTGATTTTATGCATCTACGTTTCTAGGAATCACTCATGAATCACTTATTCGCAAACGGCTAAAACACGGTGCTGAAAGTAGTCTCACTTGCTAAAAATGGTGAAATTTTAGATTCCATATTTCTTTAAAGATAATAGCAAAACTTAGTAAATATCAATCCTTTATCATTTTAAATGAGTTCTTGTACATGTATGCATAGTTTTATCTATAATTTCCGCCATATGGTATTACACAAGAAACATACATTTTCATGTTTTCCTCTTTTTGTAGTGTCTGTAACTTTTTCTAACCAATAATTTTCAGTCATGTTAATTTGTACCACTACAAATACTGGCCAACTTGAGACATTATATGGATAACCATTAGCCAAACAAGGTTTATACTTATCTAAATAAGAAAAAAAAACTATTGCAACATAAATTTTTAGTGGTTACAGACACTACAGAATTTTGATTTTCAATATCTAGCAAAGAAAAATCAATTATTCAAAATCCTGGGCAAGCCCTAAAAAAACAGGTGTTATTTTTACTTACCATTATCAATAAATGAATAATAAATGTCAATTTATTTTTCATAAGATGTATTTTTGTGCCAGTTTTAGACATATTTGAATAAGTATATGCTTGATTTTGCAAGATTTAGCCAAACCTTTGCTGATATTATTTTACTCATAAAATCCGTAATTTTCTACCGATTTCAATAGTTGAAGCAGCAAAACTTACAGGACAGAAGTCTTAACACAACTCATTTAAGTTTTGCTCAACTGTTTATTTTAAACATTAAGTATTTTGTATGATAAATACACATTTTTATCAAGTGAGACTGCATAACGCTAAAAATGGCCATTTTTGGAGTATGTTTTTCCGTATATGTCAGCAATGGGTAATGCTAGCATCTTGAAATTTTCAGCAAAGTAAGATAGATAACTGTCAGTCTAGTTAATTAATAAAACTTGTTCATATAATGTATATTTTTTTTCTGTACTAGTGATAACATAAAACATAACATAAAAAAATCCTGATCAGCACCAATACCGTATTTTTAGCCGAAAGTAAACAAAACTACCAGTATCCTAATTAGCTTGTTTCTATTTAATTATTTCTGGTTTTTATTTCGGATTGAGCTTAACATAAGTAATTTTAGGTGTCGAAGACGTTGATGAGGACAGTTCTGGCGCGTGCGTAGGTGACGTCATGTCCGACGGAAGTCTGACATTTATGTATACAAATTGGATGGGACCGTCAAGAATGTTTACGTTGTTTCCAAATAGCGTTCCCCCGTTGGTAAGATTTCAGTGCTTATATAATACATTGACGTAAATCCTATGTCTATTGTTCAGACAAAATGTAGTGTGGTATTCATACCCAGCCGAATATTTTACACAACAGAGAGTTCTATATTCTTACGGCATGTCGAAAATCATTCAGGTAATAAACAATTTCACACAAAGAGGGACAGCTACCCATGCGCTGCTTTTGGCCGATTTTGACAACGATGGCATAAACGACGTCTTTCTCACAGACGTTGCACCGACGTCAAATTACAGACCCGGTAACGGACTGTTACGTGTGGCAGCGTCTGATGGGGAATGTGTGGCAATAATACATGATCCTGGTCAACAAATACGGGAATTATACATATATGGTAAAATTATACAGCCTAAGCTTAAGACTGACGTTTAAATATTATCATGAAATAAAGGTTATTTATTTTTTGTTTTAATGGCTATATGATATTAGTATACAGCTACACATTTTGTTTACCGGTAATCAGTTTGAAAATGTGTAAATCGGTTAGAATGCGAAACTCTATTCAAAGAAGCATAAGAAACTTCAAATATTCGCCGCTCTCTTACATTTTAAGCTTTTTATTAAACGCCAGGTAAAGTGTATCTGTAAGATTTTAAATACTTAATCTATCATGAAGTGAACAACTTATATTCATAAACGGGTTTCATCATTTACATGAACACAATTTTCTTTAGGATGTTAATGTCTCAATGCGTAACGTTAATCAATAACAATGTTAATTACTATTTCCAGGAATAGCAAAAGCTGACCTTGATCAAGACGGGATAGAGGAAGTGTTTGTTTCCCACGAATTGCACAACCAAAGAACATTTTCTGTGTTTAGCATGATCCCAAACAACAATAACTGGCTTGCTGTAACGCCATTGTCACAAAAACGCGCACTTGCTTATGGATCACGTGTTACGGTTAACCTTATTGACGGTACTAAAAGAACGGCTGTGATTGGTGGAGATTGTTCCTACATGTGCCAATCAAAACCCACGGCTCATATCGGACTTGGAAATTTGACTGCAAATAAACTGTTTGTGGAATGGCCAAATGGCCACACCGTTCGAACTTATTTACACAAATGGGATGTCAACAAAACTTTAACAATATCTTATCATGGTGTGATACTAAACAACACTATAGAATTAGAAAGAATAACTTTAATTTATCAACAAACAAGCAGTTGTTTAGTTTTGAAATGTGGTAACATTTATTTGCTGTGTATTTTAATTTTAATTCATTTTCATTGAAACATGTAACAATAGTAGATATCTAATAAAATATCACATAGATATAAACAACAATATGATAAACTTATAGTGAGCATTTACAGAAAAGTGAAAAAGAACGCATTTAAGCAAAAAGATGATTCATTTTGATCAATTTATTTTACTATAAGTGAGTAGTACGTAACTACCTGCCGTTCATATAAAACACTGTCTGTATGTACATATGTACATTAACATAAAGCAGAGTAACTTTTAACGATTATTCAGCTTTGGCTTTTAATGAAGTACGTTTGTATTAAAAAAAACCCCGCAAAATATGTAGTAAAATAAACAAAGAAATTGATTTCCTCTTGTTACCCCGCTTCCGTTTTCTGAAATACAGATGGAATAACATTTATAGTTTATCCCATTGTCATACATCAGCAATTAATTGATCATGATTACTCTTGGAATAAGTAGCACCAGAGACCTATATAGGTCTCTGGTAGCATTATAATTTTGTTCTCAAAACTGCCTAATCTAAAATATATATCAGTAAAGCCTGACAGCTGCATTTTACAACATGAGAAAAACGTTCATTCCAAAAATTGGGTAATCTAATTTTTACAAAACTCCTTATTCACATAGAGAAAAAAAAACATACTTGAGGCCAGCGCCTGGGGAAGGATAATGTGGCAGCCACTTGGATTTGATGGCGAACATTTCATGTCAAAACCTGGGGAAGTAAATAAACGATACATGTAGTTGAAAGGGTCGAAATCCTATATCTATTTTAGCAATATTTACTTTATTAAATATTCAGAACAATTTAGACGGAGAAATTTGTTGGTTTCTTAGTTATACTTCATGGTTATTATTATCAATCAATAATACCTACAATGCTGAATAGTGTACGCACATAGGTGTTGGACGTGTGTCAATTAATGTGAAACACGACACTGTATAAGAGTCCATTAGGCGTACAAAAGTTGTTTGTTTCCACTAACCCGTCCGACGCTATTTTTTGAGCTGACCCTAAACTTCTTTTGGTGTTCGTCGACGATTTTAGAGCAAAAATATGATTTTCGGTACGAGAAAGGTATGTGTCACGTTCTAACCTACTTTTTTAAGTTTACATTTATATGTTGTCATATTGCACATAATTGTGTTGCTACTATGAGTTACCTTTGATGCAGTGTTCTCACATTTATATTTGACTAATAGTTGTACTGTAAAAAAGTTAATTTAAAAAATAAATTGCCGACCTACCGTACCTATTTGTTTGGAGATGTTAGTGGAAACAAACAACGTTTTTACGCCTTAGATATTATAGTCGCTATAAAATGTAATTAAAGGAAATTAGCAAAATTGAACACACACAAATCCAAAGTGTAAGATAGGTTAACAAATTGTATCAAATAACAGTAAGCTTACAAGCCACAAAGCAGAACTTCGTCTCCACCGCATTTCCTGCGCAATGTTTCCCGCCAAATTGCGGAGACGGTGCTTCACACATGCGTATTCTAGCAGCCTCCCCCTCCCCACATGCGCACTCATACTCCGGTAGGCTCGACGAGCATATACTCGTAGATTTGTTAACACATGGCGACCATTGAGACCATGGCGACCATTCGCCGTCAACTGGAAAACACAGCTCAATCCTTATTCCTTATTTATAAATAAAAGCACACATATTGTCTATTTAAAATATGTTGTAAAGGGTTGAAAAATTTAATAACTAGAGCTTTGTCACAGAATACCCCCGCACCGCATTGTCGCAGGAATGGCAGACATGTAGAGGGTAACACAGCAACATAACGTAGAAGAACTGTTCACAAACGTGTACCATTGTATCAAACATACACTGTATGGCTATGTTCAAGGGGCCATGACTCTGTATTGCCTCAATCAATCTGCACGAGAAAGGTTTCTTGCACATCTATACTTAATGTAGATTATTATATTTTAAGTTTAAAGGGACTAGAGCACAGAATTTTGGGTTGGAAAGTACTTGGTGCGCCCCCTGGATCCGCTAGTGTATGTGCAGACACAACTATGGCTATGTGCAAAGGGCATGCTTTTGAATACATTTTGTAGTCTGATTTTTTTGACCTTGCACTGAGATTTCCTTATGAATAATCCGATAATCTAAGTTACATTATTGTTCGGCAGGGATGTACCATTTGTCAATGATTATTTGTTAATTTCAATCTATCTCTATAACAATATATGTAGCTCAGTGGTATAGGAGTTGGACTGCGAAGTTGATGACACGGGTTCAAAAGCCGTGGACGGAACATTTTTTCACGTTTCAATGGATATTTTTTTTAAAGGCGCAAAATTTGCACGAGTTTCTTGTTCTTCAATAAATTTAAAAAGTTGATTGCTCACCTGCAAATAATTTGCAATGCGTCAAAATATAGCAAAAATCATCACGTCGAATCCAAAGTCGAGTGTTCTTTTCCGCACTTATGAGAAGATGTTTGCAACTTAAACAACACATTTCAAAGTAACAACAGTATTTAACATTTGTAGACATGTCAACACAAATATTTTATACTGTCTCAGCCGGATTCGAACCCATAGTATCATGATTCACAGTTCAAATCTTAACCACCGTGCCACTTTTCCACACATTTACCCAGTGAACAAAACGTTGAATAAACCTGCTCGTCCTCTATGACAGCGGAATACATAACTATTTATATACAGCGAAAACTGCCGGAGTTTAATGGGGAAAGGTCAGTGCAAGGTCAAATAAATCAGACAATATATGGACGGACACAATTATAGCTACATGTATGTTGGAGGGGGTATAACTCTGCAATGTTTTAATCAATCTGCACGAGAAATGTTTACATATGTCAAGGTTGATTCCATTCGCACAGTGTTTATAAAAGTTGTTCGCTGCACAAACTTGTAACATGGTATATGGGCAAACACTATTTTGTTCATATATTTAACGTGGCATAACTCTGTAATGCTTGAAATAATCTGCACAAGAAATGTGTCTTGCACATTTACACTCTATGTAGTTTGCATGTGTCAAGTTTAATTCTAATTGCACAAGAAATGGAACGAGACTTGGAACGAGATATAGGCGGAACAATTATGGCAATGTTGAAGAGGTGATAACTCTTTAATGCTTGAATCAAGCTGCACGAGAAATGTGTTATGAACATCCACACTTTTTGTACCCTCTTGTAAACATTGTTTTCGGGGTATAATAATGTAGATCGCATAAAATATTGTATTTGTATTCAACCTGAGCAATTATTGAGATGACAGGACAGCGTCTCGGAGCCTCGACCAATGCAGTACGCGCCACCCCACTCGGGTGACGGCGCCGAACACGAGCGAATCCGTGACGTCACGCCCACTCCGCACGTTAGCGAACACGCACTCCATGGCAGCCATGACGTCCACCCACCGTCGACTGTGAACACAAGTATCTGCGATCAGACACTGATTGAAATTGACAAACCCTTTTTACATTGCGACGCATTTCCCCAGATCACCATATAATATCTATACATTACAGATTTTAAACAAATTGTCAGCCAAATAAAGGTACCACGTGATAGGTGTACATGTTTATGTTGCGTGTTTACCCACATTTTTTATGAAACTTACACTTAAACGCGTCTAGACTGTAAACTGTGATATAGAATGCTTTATCTAAATTATATAAAACATCAGCTAACCCCCCAGCTATGCTAGTGAACATTTAAGCTGGTTACTTACCTTCCATATAATATAGAATACGACATATTAGCGGCACTATGACACAGAACACGTCAGGTGGTTTACCTGCAGGGCAAGGCACCATGCTACACACTTCAATGTCCAGAGAATGACCCTTGCATTCACTGCCGCCAAACAACGGCGTCAAACAGGTGCGATTTCGTGTCCGCGTTCCGCCATTGCAGGAAGTGGAACACGATGTCCAGGCGTCCCAGCTCAACCAGACTCCATTGACTGAAGATTGTGTTCTTTAGTTTAATTTTGCTCATTTCTCGAATATAAGAGTATTACTAGTATGTAAAAAACCTCGAAATCAAACAGTAAACATGAAAATATCCAAGCCCTGGAAAAAAACTGCTAAAAATATGCGTAACATTACTTGGACAAGGTGCGTCGTTGCACACATCCGTCTCCGTTGCATCTCCGACACAGCCCAGTCCGCCGTGTTGGGGTTCCGGGTTTGTACACAAACGTGATCTAGACCTGGTGCCGTCACCGCACGTTACAGAACACGTGGTCCACGTTGTCCATAACGTGAAACCGCCGTCAACTAAAGAAGAGATGCCCAAAACGTAATTCGAAGGATTTTGGTTTACAGATATGAAACACGCAGGGTTAAACGTATTCACAATAAAGTCATTTTTAAAAGCGTTAGTGAAAATAACACGAACACTCTTAAGCATTTAAAAATAAAATGCTCACCCAATACCTTGATATCCTTTTGGCAACACACGTTGCAACAGTCATGTTAAACACATTAAATAACACAGCATTGCTAAAGGAATGACAAAGGTTAAATAATCAAATGTCAATAAAACACAACAAAACATGAAAGAAAACATATAGCAATCCATATCTGATGTGGGGTTTGATACCAGGACCAGGAGTACTCCAGTCAAATGGGCTAACCTCTCGACCACCAGACACGTTATGATAAGAAATGCAGTAAACACGTCTGCACATCAATCTTCTTTAGCTCTGCGGAGCTCCAATTTACTTACATAATTCAACAGTAGTTTATATTAACTATCATACTTGGACAAGGTGCGTCGTTGCACACATCCGTCTCTGTTGTATTTCCGACACAGTCCAGTCCGCCATGTTGGGGTTCCGGGTTTGTACACGTTCGTGATCTGGACCTGGTGCCGTCACCACACGTTACAGAACACGTGGTCCACGTTGTCCATAACGTGAAACCGCCGTCGACTAAAACAGCAAGCCAATATTGACAAATATGACATAATACCCGCTTAATTGTTTATCTACTTGGATTAATGCAGACCTTTCTTAACCTTTATATGGAAAATGTCTTTAAATGGGTCTTAAAGACTTTCCCCAGTCCTAAATTAAGAAGCATCCAAAAACGTTTCGTTTTACAATATATCAAGTAGGACATCTAAATTTGTTTGCATGTAAACTATGTTATAATTGGTAAACATTTAGCATTGCTTTATTTTCTAGTTTAAAATGGCCCTTATAAAAATAGTTCATATCGTATTGCTTACTCGGACAAGCTGCGTCGTTACACACATCCGTCTCTATTGTATCTCCGACACAGTCCAGTCCGCCGTGTTGGGGTTCCGGGTTTGTACACGTTCGTGATCTGGACCTGGTGCCGTCACCGCACGTCACAGAACACGAGGACCACGTTGCCCATAACGTGAAACCACCGTCAACTTTAGCAAGATGTCTTATTGAAAGTATGTGTGCATGCATAAAGTTGTTTACATTAACACAATATTCTGAGGCGAAAAACAACCGTTCATCTACATGTATACCATTATGGAAAACACAGTCAACAACAGGCTTTTTGTCAACAAGACATTTCTAACTTTAGACTAGCTTTTTGATAGTTTCTAAGATTTTATACCACAAGCTTATCATTCTGTATAATATCAGATTACGAAGCAACAGAAGGTTACTTTGGCATATAAGTTTTTCTGCTTTTAAACAAACTCAAACAATATCTAAAATAAACCTACTCGGACAAGGTGCGACGTTGCATGTCCTTATCTCCGTTGTATCGCCGACACAGTCCAGTCCGCCGTGTTGGGGTTCTGGGTTTGTACACGTTCGTGATCTGGACCTGGTGCCGTCACCGCACGTCACAGAACACGTGGTCCACGTTGTCCATAACGTAAATCCGCCGTCAACTAAACAATACAGCATTCAAATGTATGTTTATACCTAAAAAAGCAAATTGAAACAACCACCAAACTTAACATACATGAAAGCATCAGCTTTAACACATTGCACATACGATTAAAGATATTAAACTGAGGGTTGCTTACCTTAAATTCTATTCAATTAAAACACGTTATCAAACTAATTAATTTAAATCTATTCTCATTTTTTTCGTACTTCAAGAAGAAATTATAAAGATACACCAATAATACTTTTATACAATATTTTCTTACTTGGGCAAGGTGCTTCGTTGCAAACATCCGTCTCTGTTGTGTCGCCGACACAGTTCAGTCCGCCGTGTTGGGGTTCCGGGTTTGTACACGTACGTGATCTGGACCTGGTGCCGTCACCGCACGTCACAGAACACGAGGACCACGTTGTCCATAACGTGAAACCGCCGTCAACTGAATTTAATTTCCAAATAGTTCAGTTATTACTCTTAATGTATGAAACGGTTTATAAATAATCTAAAAAGGTATTTTTGAAGTGTTAATACCTGGACACGATAGTTCATTGCAATTCCACGTTTCAATTGTATTTCCGTCACAACCGGATACTGGGTCAACGCATGAGCGAGTTCTCGTTGTACTTCCAGACCCACAAGTTTCTGAGCATAGTGACCAAGAACTCCAGGCAGAAAACCCGACTTCACCTGAATTACACATGTATTCTTTTTGTGTGCTAGTAACAATATTTTGTTTTAAAGATAACTGAAGGGTTTATAGCTAAGTACCTTTAATATATTTTTATGCTTTAATGTAATCGATTATATAGATAATTATATATAACAATATATTTAATAAAATCACAAATGATTCACGCACACTTGTGTGATTTATATCT
>Ga0224511_10003216_pt1 | contig 11600 bp, 4 predicted proteins | sample SF_May12_sed_USG_2_FD_169988 | JGI IMG/M metagenome (GOLD analysis project Ga0224511, IMG submission 169988) | Sediment microbial communities from San Francisco Bay, California, United States - SF_May12_sed_USGS_8_1 | ecosystem: Environmental > Aquatic > Marine > Sediment | place: USA...
CAGCTGCATCCCTTGGCAAAAAGTAGTCCACTTGAGTGCCCTTTGTACATGTGTACTGGTGTTTAGCCGTAACCCGACCGTTATACGGATCGCGCTTCGCGCGATCCGTACGGTCGGTATAAAAGGCCTTAACAAAAATGTTGAAATAGTTAAAAATAGTTTTCGCTACGAGCCGGTGCAAAGTGAAACTACACTTAAGAATAAATGTATGTATTAAAATGCTTAAAGCAGGTTGGAGACTATTTTTCGAACAATGACTATCCACTGTTTTCACGTCAAGCTTATCCGACTTAACGATAACGACAAGCAAAGCCTAGTGCATATATCATTGTCAGTACGTACTACCGTGAGCTTGAGACTTAATGCACAACACCTGAACTGGCAGAATGCACATCTGCTAAAACAATCGTGCCATCCTTGCTTCGATTACCAGTAAACAGTGAAGAGAGAGATCGTAGAGAGGGACAAAACACTCGCAATGAACAATAGTGTGCATAAAATTAACGTTAGAAAATAACAACAATAATATAATAATATATTTATACAACGATTCGTTTACCAATTACCAAAAAGGTCGCATCAAAGCAACCAATTGTGTAAGTAGTATCATGCAACTTGTATTGTGGAAAGTAAATACAATATACTATGTGTGTGACTCACCAGGATTTTTTTTTCAATTTGGTTATTTAATGATATATTTTGAGACATAAATATAGAATATTAAGCGTTGGACATCATTGTTGACGGTTGTATTATATATTTTTTATTAAATGCAAGTTTGGCCATGTTCTAAATAAAATTAGATTAGCAAAAAAATCATTTGCGAAATTATTTGAGAAAATTTAGCGTTTGGTGTTTTAAAACATATGACCGCGGCCGTTAGGGGGAAGGGGTATGCTTCGCCGTGTGCGCCTGATTGGCGCCGCTATTGATTAGATTGAACCACGAGCAAAGCAAACGACGAAAAACAACAAGACCAGTTTGCAATAATTAACGTGTTTTTGAACTCCGGTAATAGATTATTTTATATTTCCTGTGTATATTTAAAAAAAAAAAACGATCGGTCGTTATCCTTGATACGCGCCTGGTCAATCCGTGGCAAGGTCAATTTTGTTGAAGTATCCATTCTTTCAGCTGTAAACACAGTCCAAGGTTACCCATCTGCGTGTACACAGATGGCCGAGAAGTGAGAAGCGTCTCGGTGATACACGCGTTCAGGTTGATAGCAGTCACCGATATTTACGCGATCGCCTTTTCTCAGCTGGAACGCCGCAGACGCTGTGACAGTGTATCCAGAAGTGCCGCTTTCGTATGGGTATGTGTACATTAGTATCTTATTGAAGCCATTCATCTGTATGTTGCATGTCAAGGCACTACCAATGTTTGCATTCTTTACTTTGGCCAGCGCTACACTAAACCAATAAAGACCTGGAGTATTGCACGTAAATACACCGGTGGAAGAGTTATAGTCGCCTCCATTGTTGAGAATAACATTCGGGAATCGGATGTTATACGTGCCTGGGACATCGGAAACACCGGTGGCCGTGAACGCAGGTAGAGCTAAAACAGAGCTAAACTTAATATAGTCAAGGACTATGTAAACACTACATGAAGATTGTTAAAAGATCCTTTGTCGTATTAGCTTAACAATATTTGCTTGCATTTAGATATGCCATGACGTTATGAGTAGTCACAATCTTTGCAGTATGTAAGGAACACTTAATGAACTAGAATCAAATGGCAAATGGAAAGGCAATATTTCATGATAATTTATTATTTTGAACATAAAAGGTAACATCACAAAGACGACAAGACACAAAAATAATCATAGAAAATCTTGTTAGACGTTGGAACCGAACCCAAGATCATTAGCACTGCAGTCCGATGCTTGGCCTCTAGAGCACAATACACTGTCACCCACAACAAGGTCAATATTTATATATTGAAAGTATACGCCCTCTTTGTGCATGTAAACAAATGTTAGTGCGTATTGCAATACCATACCTTGTTTTGTGTTTGGCGCAATAAGAAATCCTGTAAGTAATAAGTTAAAATGTATCAACATGTGTTTTGCAAAGTATTGTTTGTAATGTTCTACAAATCTTTTGTAGATATTTACTAGTTCAAGTTTTTTATCATTAAATTATTTTTCATTTGTATTTATATGTACATATATGCATTAGTATATATCCTACACCCTGCCAGTATATGTTTCTTTTGTTTGTATTTTAAGGTACGTGTCTTTATAAATTTTGATAATGTTTATTTCTAATTACAAATAAGTAACATTTTAAATACCTGAGGTAAACACCACAAAGCTCATTAAGATGATATGTGTGCTTAAGTCCATTACACCAGCACGCGTATAATTGTTTACATAAAAATCTCAAGACAACCACCGCCAAAAACGTATTTCAAACACGGTAATTGTTTAGAATGTGTGTCTGTATTCCTTAATAAACTCACATTTTATTTAACAGAGGAGTTCTTTTATCAGGAATTTTATAATATTCTCAACGATTGGTTAATGCGCGTTTCATATGTTAGTTTCCTTAAATCCAAGTAGGCTTAATAAAATGATAGCAAAGATCCAATAAAGCTCGAATTATTTCATCAATTGATGAAGAACTTAGCCTTGTTTGACTAGAAGCAAGAACAAATCCCACGCCTTTTGTAAAGTAAACTAATATGCATTAATGTAGATTCACTTAGATTACTTGCTGACGATTTTGTTTTATATAATAATTATGTGCCCTTGTCTCACATTTTTGGTCGAATTGGCTATTTCAGCGACATTGATAACTTAATATCGTTTAAAAAGCTATGTTTGTACACACGCGTTTCAAATACATCTTAATAATAGTTTCATTACTTTTTGTTAATTTTACCACCCACAACATAATGATCAGTGTACATGTGAATTATAAGGGCTATTGTTTTTCATGACATTTTTTGGGTTATGTTATAATATAAGTCTGCGACTATAATATAAATTATTTATGAATTTATTATTTAGAATGAGACAATATTATTACAAATGTATATCATTCTTTAAGAAACTGAACTCCTTTCAACAGCTTTGTAAGACAAGAAAACCTCTATTAAATACCAAGTCACATTTTGTTGTGCTATTTATAGCTCCCATCCCAGTCTTGGTTGATATTAATTCCCAAAATCAAAACAAATAAAAAAAAACAGAAGTATTTCACAGATTGTCATTATCAATAGAATACGTCTTTGAAATTCCTCGTTGTCGTAAGAAAAACGCGCGTCCTCTGGTCCTGGAAGGATTTCCCGGTTTATAAATACAACGGAATTCCCTTCGACGCTCACCTTGCTATAGGTAAAGAACAACCTCTGAGACACCAAAGATCGGATAGTCCATTCAATTTGAGTAGCAGTATTTTTCTAGCGTCAGTAAGGTAGCCAATTAATATTTTAACATTTATTTATAAGGCTATTAACACCACTGACCATTCAAGCATGACATCGCAGTGCATAGCGTACTTGCCTATCACCCAGGCAACTGTCGATCGAATCCCCTCGTCCGCTTTATATTACTTTTTATTATTACTAAAATTTTCGTTTCTCTTACGTTGTATTGTATTGTTATAATTAAAATGATTCATTTTATATTTCATTTTTGTGCATTGTTTTCAATGTTTGTCTTTTTATTATTTTTGCTTAATATATATTTTAATTAGTAAAATCACATAAACACAGAAAATATTAACATAAAAATGAAATTTGAAACATAAAAGCAATCTTCTCAACTTGAAAAACTTGTTTCCGTGTAGGACTCGAACCCGTTTCAAATAGGGAAAACAATCAAAACCGCGCGCTAACGGACTGAGCTACGAATTCACATGTCTGTAGCGTTGCAAATGTAGTATATACACTGTGTGTCCATCATCTGTGCATAAATAAGATACGTTAAATCTCATTACCTTTTTAATACTTTACCTATTTAGATGAACATAAACTAACCGGGGTTATGGTCACATCTCAATGCGGAATGTTTACCTATATATCACACATTCTCATTTAAAAGGCCAAATTTTGCTCAAGAAATGGCGATATTTTTATTTTCACTAAAACGGCTCAATGTCTGCCCGACTTATGGTATATATTCATATAAAGATGTTTTGTACTTGGACCCCTTTTCACTTTCAACATAACTCCATATAAATTTGAGCTGTAAAATGTGCATATATACCCCGGACATAATTTTGGCCGATTAAACGAAAATTAGTGAGTCTAGTCAAAATAGCGCCGCACAAGTCAAACTAATTTTAGATAAATGTTTACAAAATAAAGCGTTTGCAACGTTTTTATTTATTGCAAAATAAATGTGCTATAACAATGTTATAGTGACGGTTTTTTTTTCGAGTGAAAAACGTATCAATCATCTAGTTAAAGGTAATGGGATATATATATTATGTTTTAAATCCTTCGCTGACATTTTATTTAAAAAATGTTCAATTCGCGAAAGACTGGGATAGGGGCTTTAAAGCAAACAGGGCATTGTTCGGGCATTAAAATGGAAAGAAACTAAAGTGTCCCAAAACTCTTTTTAACTGCAAAAAACGATAAACATTGGAAAACGCTTGCTAGTTTTTTTTTTAATTTCATACACAACTTATTCAGGTTATTTTTCAATTCACCATTCAAAATAAGGTGAAACCATTTTCTTGTCTATTGGACAAAAAAAGGTTCTCCTCAGTTTTTATGCATTTGACACGTTTTTAGTATGTTGTTATACTATTTTCAAGAGCCAGAGATTAAAAATAATAATTACATAAATTTTTAGATCAGTTATTTCTGACCAAAAGTTTTGTGCTCCAGCCCCTTTAAGACATTACCACAAGCGCTTAATTTGATCAAACACATTTCCTCAAAGCCATCGCAATCTTAAAAACACTTATTGTTGTCTTGTAATGTTGATGTGATTCATCGTTTGATTATCGGTGTTAAGGTATACCAACTGTTAATGAAACACACAATTGCAGCCACACAGAAGAATATCATCAAAGAAGTTGCCCTGAAAAATGAATCTCCACGATTTTTTACCACTTCTCATTTTTTTAATTGTGAAACAAGATTAAACAGTTTGAATGTTGTTCATATTAAGGGGAGACAAACCTACAACACATTGCTTCTCTTTACACTTTGTCGAAGTCATATATATTTGAATAAAAGTGTTTTAAAAATTCTACATGGATGAAATGTAAACACAAAAACTTTTAAACAAATGCCGTACTCAGTAACTGTAATTTGAATTGGAGTGTGTACGTTTGCAAAAATGCTGAAACTTCCAGTTGTATTTAAATTCCTTTAAAAATGGTTCTAAACTATGCACTCATATCTCGAATAAACCGAATCCCAGATAGATCTTTTTTCCACTCGTGTCCCAGATGGGTCTTTTTACTTTTTTACTCGAAATTGAACAAACTATCACGATGTGTGCATAAATCAAATGTCGAAAATTACTATAATTATAGATCTAATAATCGGCTACAATCGGCAACAAAAAAGAAGGGCTGCATCGACAGAACTCGGCATCGATGTATGTTGTTTTTGGCCTGAGTCCTAGATGGATCTCTCAAAAACAAATTAAAACCGAATAAACTCATAAACTGGCTCATCTCACAGCAAATGCTTCTATGAATAATAATATTGAGACTTATGAATATGTGTTGCGCTACAAAACAATTTTCAGCTACGAAGATTTCAAACAGAAAAATTAAAGTTTACCTTTTAAGCGACGGGTTTGTTTACTAAAAAAAAATCCCAGATGGATCTTTTTGGCAGGTGCTCGTGATGTAGTATGATACCATTGTTTACCGCCAGCAAAATAAACATCTTAACATCCATGGTTTGCACTGAATATGTTCAGTAATTCCTATAAAGCAAATCAAAGGATATTAAAATTTAGTAAGTTTTACATGTATAATATGAGAAACAATTGCAATTTATAAAACGAACACATGTTGATACATGTTTAATAAGATGTTGTTAAAACTAGCTTAACAGTGCAGTGAACTCTAATCAAGTGCGAATTTGTCACGGTAGTCAAGAGAGTATGAGAGTCTTTATTTAGAAATTCGTGCGGAATTTTATCAAATTATTGTCACACACAAGACCTAACCGCAAGCCTCGACGTTTAAAAGGCGAGCTATCAGTGTAAGCCAGGTCATTTCGGATTGGTTTCATGAGAGAGATCGGTAAGCTAAATATTGTGTCGTATTTGTAAGACAAATATACTATTTTACGATCTTTGCATTTATACGTAAAAGTCTTAAATGATATGGGTGTAAATATACGTTGTTATAAGATTAACAATTGCATTTATACATTTTGCACAGTCAGTTTACACAAATAATATTATTAACATACTCCGTGTCGTAGAAACACAAAACTATATTTGCTGTAAATAAGTCAACAACTAGTAGTCTTCTTATTAAATGTATACGAAACTGTTCAATATGTTTAACATTGAAATAACAATTAACGTCCGTTTGTGCAGTGTTTGCTCGTAAATTCCAATATAAACATGCTTTTTATAATTTCTAGAAATGCCTCCCGACATATTGCGACCTTTTTGCGTGCTTGTTGCACTAATGATAGGTAAGACACTACATACTTTCTAAAAACTACCAACGTATGCGTCAGTAAGGTCATAATTCAGATCCAGACATAAAAAACATGTTTGTTGATCGTTGCGTTTTGTTGGCGTGTTTCCTGTTGTGCTGTATTTGTTTTCTATGGGCCATAGTGTCAAGGAGTCTCTAATCTTGAAAAAAGTCGCCCCGCACTACATGATTGTACATCATTGTGTAGTCATATTTTTCTGGTCCTCAGGGATCATAAAGTGTACATGTGTGGTGTTTACTTTTGAAAATGGAGTTCCGCTCATGCGATAGGGGGCGTCAGTGGTGTGGCATCATTCATTTCTACTGATGAACAGCTTAAAAAAACCGAGGCTGCTGTTTTCTCTTGCATGCTATGCTTCCTGGGGGCTTTCCCTTTCATCAGTTTAATTTGACCTAGACTGCCTTGTCTGCAATCTTTTTCCTTTGAACCTTTTTCAATTTAATAATTATCAATGTAATCATAAAAAGAACCTGCGTTAGGATTTACTAACTAACACTTTGTTTTACTGCCTAAGAAAACCAATCCAAGCAGCATGCATACCGATATCGTTTGTTCTACAGGTACTTTCTTAATAAATTGTTGTTATCAGTTAGTATGTTCCCTCTAGGTGCCTCGAATGGTCTGACATGTCTTCATTGTGATGCTGTAGAGCAGCCCAAATACTGTGCACGCGTGGAACGTTGTCAACCAGGGCAGGTTAATATTTATTCGTTTTCATCAATATTTTCTTCGTCCATCAATGACGGGTCGTATATTGGGAACATCCATAGCGGGCGATGGTCGGCAGACGGCGTCCACAGCGATGTCCGCTCTTTAGCATTATCAAGTTGTTGTCCGTTCTCCGGTATTATATCTGGACCAAGTTCTATAGACGATGGTTATAGCATAATACACACTTCACATCCATGGCTCTTAATGTTTACAGAAAAAGGGCCAATTTGGTCTGTGCTCTTTCACTTGCGCATTTTGTGACAGTTAGGTACCACTTTTCAAATACACAATGTCTATAGAGGGGGCTAGAAAGTCACTCAATACGAGCGTGAAAGTTAATTACTGCGCTGTTGGGAAGGATGAGAGTTGGCACAACGTTTTTTTTTGTTCGCCATTACAGGTGTGCAGCGCCGAGAGATTTGTCAATGAATTTGGAGAGACGGTCTACAATCTTGGATGCAGTGATGCTGAGGTAGGACACTAAAGATGTTGTATTTTTTTCTAGTCGCTTATTGTAGTTGTTAATGAAGTATTATATTGTTGCAGTAATGATAGTAAGTAATGTCAAGTGTGTTCTGTCAAATTACTAACACATGTTTCATACAATAAACAATAAAATTTGTTGCAAAATCTGTTTTGTTGAAAGACGACCGGGGATTGCACAATGACATTACAAAAAGCATTTACGTTTCAATGTTTCACAACTAAAACTTTATGTTTTCCTCATGCAGATTTGTAGAAACATAACCTCTACGAGTCCGGGCAAATGCAGTTACTGTTGTGGTTCCGACCTGTGCACGAATGCTGCCTGTGGGGAACCTGGTAAGTTCAGTTCTGCAAGTTTTCAATCTCCTCCATTTTTGTAGAGGGCTATTGTTCGTGTGATAAGGTACACTTTCTTTTGTATTTACGAGGTCAGATTGTCTCCTGACATAATAACTCTAATCCATTTGATTGTAATTGTCGAGTTACTGTTATATATGATCATGATTGACAGTTGAGGAACTGTCCATAGGTAAATGGTAATCATGATTATCTACTTAATAGACATGTCTAGCAGGGCATTTTGCAGGCCATATTCAAATGTCATGACTATGATTATGGTCTTGATTCGAAATCGTGCGAGTGCGATAAGAACAAAACCAAGGACAAGGCTGAGATGTGGCAGTTGATAATGTGAGGCGTTACTGATAAACTATGAGTGTACTATACATTCTGATCAATTATATAACAGTCTAATAACTATGTAATATGCATCACGTTTGAAAATGATTTTAACAAACTTCTGACTTGTTTCTTTTAACCCACTTAGTACTTAGTTTTCAACTTATCAATAGCCATTATTAAAATGACATTTTACCATTTTAATACCTTGAAACATTTATTTTCACTTTTAAAATTAAAGCTTCAAATTTACACAAAAATATGTTGATCTTAAAGTGCAGTACATGTGTATATTGTAATTAATGTAATTGTACATCACTACATATGTTTTGTCATTTATTGATCCAAGTTTTCTTCATTGAACATATGACCAGTCTCTGCAAATATTTGTATCAAATGAACGGTTTACAAATGTTTCAACTTATTTCTCGTTAGAGTGAGGAATTATGACAAAAATAACATTGATAGTTATATAATTAATACAGCTATTTATACATACATGTATACTCGAAGTCTAAAACGTGCTTCTGTTTTATTACCTATAAATCAGATTATTTTATAAAATACGTTAAATCAGTTTTGAACAGCAATAACATTTCTACAGTATAAAAGGTTACTTTTTAAACACGACTAATATATGCGTTATGTCTGTTTACTGTAACGACGAAACGTTCAGTTTCCTAGCGTTGCTTGAGTCTCTTTGAGTTGTTACAATGTTACAAGTAATCAGACCAGTTTGGTTCTGTCACATATATCTTATAATCACATAAACCTCGTTTACACTGTCCCGGTTTTTAGTCCTGGGGGCCGTTTCACTAACATACTTATATATACATTTACTTTAGGTAAGACCTGTTTAATGGATTCACATATTTGCAGCTAGGAAGAGATTTTATAAACCTTTTTTTATTTAAATATATGCCATTTTAAGACGATCCACCGGACAACTTTTCTCAGTTTTTGCTTTTTCGAATTTATAAACAAGATTGAAAATTTTCATTTTGTTGATTTTTAAGGGAGATAATAATGTGTAAAATTACTTCCCTTTAATTTACTTTAAGCAAATATAGGTAACTTGCATTTAAAAGATATTTTTGTTACGGTTGAAAAGTAAAAGCATAATATATATCACATTTTAATGAAAAAATCTTGTTTATTTTTGATACAAAAATTCAAATGTGTCTCCTTCATAGTCCATTACAAAGGTCTTACCTTAAGGAAGGATTTACGCCTTTTTTTAGCGCAACTCTAAGTTATGGAAAAAGCGTTTCACCATAAGAAAACTGGCGTATCTTTTCCCATAGTTTAGGCAAGCGCAGCGTCCATACTTTTTACATAGCGTAAATATAGCTGCCACTCTTAACATAACTTTATGGAAATGTTAGTGAAACGGTACCGCTACGGTGTGAACACCGGGGCCCACCGGACCACACCGTAGCGACGCCGGCAAACATCGAATCGGGATACACCGTGCTGAACCGACGTTCACCGGGAAGTGGCCCGGTGGTTTTCAAATTTTTAAAACAACAGGGACGCACCGGGCTGCGAAACAACGCCGGCTTATTCCGGGGCATCACCGTAGCTCGTCTGATATGAACCGTATCTCCACCCTAAGATCACCGGGCGAAACCGTAGCAAACCGGCATGAGCTGCGTCCACGGTGGAGATACGGTGACTTCCGGCTTGGCCACGGCGTGTCACAGAGGAGAGCCGTCGTGACCCCGACTCTTGCCGGTCGAACTACGGTTTGGCACTGTAGCAGCCGGTGAATGCCGGTAAAGTTACGGTGGAGTTATACAGAGCGCGAACACGAACGCGTTTTTTCGTCCTGGAACAGTTTAATTATTTGTAGAAGAACCGTTCAAATAGAATGCGAACGCGAACTCGTACAACATTTTGTTCGCGCGGACGACCGCTTTGATTGCACACAGAGCGAACTTTGTCAAAAGTTCGCGCGGCTTTTTTGCTATGAACTAATCAGCAAGTATTTCCCTTGCATTAGTTCTACATATAGAAATGTGTACGTCTGACTGTTTCTAGAAATACAAGGCAGTAACTTCAGTCTACGTAGATTGTGAAGTTGGAGTAGAATGTACAACATTATGGACAAGACTTTTTATATTGAGAGGAAGCATGGACAGAATGACAAAGCAGACAAAGATTACTTATTTAGAGTATTTGCATACAAATTACAGAACAAAGATCTTCTCTGTGTCTGATTATACCAGCGCCATGATTCCAAATGACCAAATGTTATATCTCAAGCAAGTAAAAGACGAGCCGCCTCGAAATCTTTGGACGGTTTTCAGCGTTTGATTCGTGCTCTATTTGAATAGCAAAACCGCTCAAAAGTCGCGTTCGCGTTGGTGTTCGCGTAGGACGCGTTCGCTCTGTGTATAAACGGACCTTAAGGAGGAGATAGGGAGGTAAAGTGTCGTTGCTTACGCCATAACCTATTTTCTCTCCCACTCTAATTCCTGTTTTTTGCTTTGGTATGTAACTTGTGTTCTGTACTTTGCAAGTGAAATATCTGTTATAAGTTCAACGGAAATGTCAATGATTTTTATATGCTACCGCGTAACACCGGGGATGTGTCGACCTATTGCCGTGGCTCGTTGTAGTGAGACCGGGACTCTGCCGCCGATGCCCGTGGCAGAGCCGTGAGATATCGGGACGCACCGGGACACACCGTTACGCCTTCGGGGCTTAACCGAGAAAACACCGTCGCAAACCGTAGCATAACCGGTACAGACCGTGATCACTTTTTGCTCCAAACTGGGTCTAGTCCGTAGCACTGCCGGGAATGTATAAACGCATTTGAATTCCTTCACGATTCGTCCCGGTTCGCCTCGGTCCGTCGGCTACAAACTGACGGGACGCACCGAGACGTACATCGGAACAGTGTAAACGAGGCTATATCGAGTAGATCTCTATACATAATAATTTCAAAATCTGTGAGATCAAACAATAACACTAGATGTTTTTGAGAAAAACGCATGTCTCCCCCCTCCGCGCGTTCCTTCAAGCGCGTCGTTGAAGGAAGGCAAAGAACGAGATATGACCTTTTTGAA
>Ga0224511_10003217_pt1 | contig 11598 bp, 5 predicted proteins | sample SF_May12_sed_USG_2_FD_169988 | JGI IMG/M metagenome (GOLD analysis project Ga0224511, IMG submission 169988) | Sediment microbial communities from San Francisco Bay, California, United States - SF_May12_sed_USGS_8_1 | ecosystem: Environmental > Aquatic > Marine > Sediment | place: USA...
TTGGCGTATTTTGCAATATGTTTCGGTATTATGTTATTATTTCATTCTTTTTGACGATAAAATACTACTTGATATTAAAATATTCAATAAATAGCTGATAAATAGCTGATAAAAAGATCAGACAATGTCCCTTTAAATATCTTTTTATGAAGCATTTTTAATTTTAACCCCTAAAACCTCACTAAGATGCACTTATAACAGATAAATGTCACATTCTTCCCTAACATGTCCTTGTCATCATTTTTGTTTGTAAACAAATTTTTAAATGACGTCATAACATAAAACAATAAACCGTGCAAACCCCTTTAGTTGTATACATGTATTAAATGTATTGTAACACAAAATCATAGTCTAATATTTTCTTTTTCAAATATTTCCAATAGTACACCAAATTTTGTTTTCACGAAAATTAACATAACCGCGAAAACTAAGGAAATAATAAGTCGGCTAGAAAAAATATTTTATTTCTTTATTACTGAGTTTGATTTTTTATGAAAATCTTTGGCGTGCTACGCATGTTATAGTAAATACGTAAGTGTCTCTCCTCTGTATATAAATGCAAATTAACATATTAAATTATTAGCAAAAGATGCTAAGTCTAGACAATGATACCCTTATTATCGGTCACAAATGGAATTGCAAAATTGCATGTAAATAATGTTAAGGGGAGATGCAGGGCGAAATGGCCAATGCAGCCCAAAATAGTCATATTTCATGTTCAAAAACTAGCAATCATATTGAAATAAAATAAATAAAATAGTGTTATGTTACCTCGAAAGTACCATTCTTTAGTAATTAAAGATAAAAATCAATTGTTAGTAAACCACTGATTAGCCAAAATATTGACTTTCACGCGGTCGTGCAGAACTTTAAAGATGATAAGAACATAGTTACCTTTCACACTGAGCCGTATTTAACTTTTTTGGACAAAGTATCAACTTTTTACTTATGAAACTAAAGATGTCCTGACTATTTGGGGCTGCTTTAGCCATTTAGCACTGCCTCTCCCTCTTAATATGGATACATTAGTAAGAGCACAACAACAACAAAACAAAAAAGCAAACACAAAAATCCCTGCCAGAGCCGGGACATCTGCACCAAAGTCTAGACTACCGAGATAGCTGAACATGTCTATTGAAATTAAGCTATTTAACTGTTCAACGTAATGGGTCATAATATAGACAAACAATGTTCAAATTTGCGGTTAAGTAGAATTCCTGCTTAAGTATGGTAAAAAGTAAGATGTAAACAATTCTGGTCAAAAGATACAGACATATCATCTTTAATGTTTGGATATACAGATTGGGAACACAATGTTTTCTCAAACTATTTTTGATAAAAAAATGTATATGCCGCTTAAAATGACATGCGCATTAAATGATGACAGGGTCGTGGGCCAGAAATTGCACAGTCCTGTTAAGAACGGCGCTACATGTAAATGATAAAAATTCGGTAACATGGTGTTTTTGTGACCAGTTGTTTTATCAGTCTTTTTATTTGTTATCCGAAGATCGTACTAGCCTAACTTTTGTAGCTACGTGTTGCTTTGTATATCTAATTAACATTTCATAGACCAGGGGAATTTCGTATTAACACACACATATAAAGAGACAATTATCAGTATGCGTTTGAAATAGCACGACGTGTCTTTTTCCAAATAAGCAGTACAGTAAAAACCCTCTAAACCGGACGTCAACGGGACCTGACAAAATGTCCGATTTACAGAGGATTCCGGTATACAAGGGATTTCCTATTAGTCTATACTGCTACAGTGTATAGGTCACTATCACTATCACTATTTTTGTGACGTTGTGAGTCCTATTACATGTATATTTTCATTTCGTGAATACATCCAGACAAATCTAATATAATAAACTTTTAAACGTTTTGGCGCTTTACTCCTTACGATTGTTGCGTCATTAGACAGAAGAACGTGCAAAAACGGCGAAACTGAAACGGGCAGTGTAAATGAAACAGACAACAATATCAATGATCGCAATAACATCAAAATCCTGAATCCGGGTTCTAATACTACTAAATGCTAAAACCCGGAATCAGCCTGGACCCGATGGAACCCAAACCCGAGTTTTAGTAGTCCCAGTCAAATGATCAAATGTTAACACTCGGATAATCTGATTGTCAATGCATCTGATAGCATTGAGGTGTTGTGTTAAAGTCATTGTAGTTCACGTAAGGCAATTTCATGTTATAAAGACACGATTTCTTGCTAATGATTAATTTCATGCAGTTAAAAGAGAATATCCCTTTGACTTACCACTGTAAGTGCAATGTAGTGTGTATGAAGACAAGACTTGAAACAAAGGTCTGGTGTCTTCAGGTTCTGCTTTTTCAAGTCCTTTGATTTGTTATGTATAAAACACCCTTCAACAAAAGCAAGTTGTAAATGCACAGTGCATAAGTAGATCGCATGATGTATTAAACTGTTATTTATTAAATAATCCATATGTATATAACATTACGAATTGTAATATTGAAGATACCCTATTCAGGTAAAACATCAGTTTTTTTATATAAAAAATGTTGCAATACTCACCGTCATAAAAGAACGCTGCATGTGCAGGACGATACCCTACCCAGTATTCTTGTTTGGGCTCTAGCGTTGGAAAACTTTCTATCACATTAACCTTGATTTGGTCATAATCACCGTAAAACGAGGGCTGTGCAAGTGTGCACGCACGGCTTGCGTTTAGAAACGTTTTATTTCCCTCTCCAATGGACAGTTCCCCAACTGTAAATAATGATCATTTATAAAGTACGTTTTTATGTACATTGTTAATTTTATTCCATTTGTTTAGGGTAATATTGTCAGGTGACAAGCTGACCTAGTAATTATAAACGAAAGCGTACTTTATGTATGTTATAAACCTTATCACACGAACAAACAGAAAATGGAGATATTGAAATAATGCTGATCTATCCATTGTATACATATATCGTTTCCTGAAATACATATGTGCCGTGTCATGGAAAACCCTGCATATATGACATAAACTGTAATATTTGTTTTTTTAGCTCTTGTAAAGCAAACTGCGCTAAACAATTGCTTAAAATGTTTTGCATCTATCATGTATATACATATCTTGGGGTACGTACATTAAAATAATAACTATATTGTGAAATGGAATTTCTTTTATTCTGTATTTATAAATATCCACAACTGAAACCTATTGAACATGTTAAGAACATTAAAAAGCCCTTTATAGACAACAATTCTGTCTTTCACAAAAGAACACGCTTTTGCACGATGACATATCAACTACTGAAGGCGGAGAAGCAAATTACCATCATTTTGTAACCCCTATGCATTGAGTCAATATTGCCAAATATTAAGTCGACATGAAAACATGGATTTTGTTCGCTTTTTCTCTCATTCAAATATCTCATTTCTCAGTAAAATATAATTATATTATTGCCCTACCTCCAATGCAACATAAATGCTGTAATAATATCCACAACAGGATGAAAGAAATGCACATTTTCATCTTGGCGGTTTTGTGATAATCCTGAGTTTAAATTGTAATATCACACTTAAATATGAGGTTTGGTGTCGATACTTAAAGTCTAGATAGTATCTTTGTTGAAAGTGTTCTATGCAAGGATAGGCAGACGAAGAAGGAGTGTTCTTATAAAACACACCGTAGAGAACAAGGAAAAGATATGATGTCAAACGTTTTAACTTTAGTTATATTTGTTTGTGGATTTGTGTATTTAGACTAAACATTATTCTACAATACAAATTAATTCACATTTAACGATAATTTGTTATTTCCGCTTCTCAATACGATATTCAATTGCCTCTTTATAATTGTTGAGTAATTGTGAGATGTGTTGCCACGTAGAATACTTTATATCTAGTATTCTCTTTTTAAACAAAGAAACACTTAAAACAGGGAGTCTTCTCGTATTTGTTCTAGATTTAAATTAATGTAGTTCTAAACGCATTACTCTTGTATGCGCCAATGTATTCAGGTTGTAGGTTTTGTGCTATTTTTTGTTAGTTTTTATCTCCGTTCCAACCTTCATCTTTTAGGCCTATTGCTCATCTACTAGTTGTAAGACTGGTTGTCTTTTGCTTTTGCCTGTTCATTTATGAGCTATGCAAACATTTGACCATTTTCAGATTTGACGTTTTCCTTTGAATACACAGTGTTTTGAAATATTACTACTTCTGTTATTTTAATTACCTTAAAAATTATTCTTTTTTACACTGGAGGTTCAATGACTGTACTCTAATTTTATTTGTCACTTACTTATAAAAGTTTTGCCGAATATGTCGGCCAAAATAAATTATAAATTTGTGTAAGTTTTGTTTAGAACGGTATGTTAAATCATTTCTTCTCCTAATATAACACTTTAAAGAATAGTGCTTATTTCTGTGGCTAAGTAATGTTTTATTGTACTGTTTGATGTTTTGGGATAATTTTACTAGTTGTCTTAGTTTTTGTCCTGGAGCCCAAAAACTTCTCTGTCAATTTGTTCTGTAACGCGCCTTTTCTTTGAGTTCTTTTCTGTAAAAAGATGTCTTTAAAAGACATAAAAAAGAAACTACCAAAATGCATTTCCGTGACTGGTATTGAAGTATTTCTTTGATTAAGATATTGAATAATACGTATTTTTGTAATTGGAGTGATTTAGTTATGTGTAGAAGTTAGTGTTATGGCATTATTCATTACCATTAATGAACATCTTCAATAAAACATAGGCTGCTACATTCCCAATGAAAGCTATGCTTTTTAGTGACTTTCCCTATTAATTAGATTAATTAAAACAAAAACGTCTTAGTTCAAGGTTAGGAAAAAACGATTTTGACCATTATTTTAAGTGTAACTAGGGATTATTCAACAATAAAATAACTAAACGTTCTCGGCCAGAAATTGCAATATTGGTAAAGAATGTAGTATGAAAACATGGTCTGTACTAGTAATTGGGCAATATTTTCACCGCTGTTGTACCTAGACATTATAATATAATATAATGTTATATAATAACATTGTATTCGATAAAGATATTAAAGCCTTACAATGTGCGAGCTACCTTACTTGCAAGAAGAACACCTATATTTCCAATGTCTCTATCAATCTACTTAACAATATTAATAAAATGTTAAAACAGAACTCGTCATATGGTTTTAGCGGTCTATGCCTGTTTGCCTGCAATGTTTGCAACAGTACATCAGTCGCGTAATAAAAACATTTAATTTACATTGTTATTTTGTTACCAGTTGCTGTTTTCAACTAAATATTTACTAAAACGAATGGCATATTTACACAAAATATTTCGGACTTTTATCAATTTACTTTAGACTTTGGCAAAAAAGACCCTGTTATCAATTTGTAAAACGATTTCATGGTTTCCAACACTATTAGCTCTAGTCTCTTTCAATAAGTTTGATTTATGTGTACCAATTACTCTGTACTCCTGCTTGGATGAAACAACAACGCACTATTAGTCTTTATTTTGAGTATGCAGATAAAACATATGAAACTATTAATGAAGGTATAGACAGTGACTGGCTTTAGATACTAGTATATTTGTGAAAGTCAAATAAAGTCATACAAAGGAACAAAAGTACGAGCGGACGAACAAACATACATACAAACAAACAAACACATTGGAAACAAACAATGTGCTTCAATGTATGGATTAACCATGTCACACTTAACCTAAAATATGTCTTAATGTAGATGTATATGTGTTTAAAATGCATATACTTTTACCTCATATAATCATTTTAAACACAGTTCTAAAGTAATTTGCTTCAAAAGTCATTTTAAACATGTTCTATATATTTTTAATAATTATAAAACGGGTAAATGTATACGTTTTAACATTTGCTTTAGTTAGTGTTAAAGAAATGCTCAAAAACATGTGTGAATCTTCTATCGTTTAACAAATGCAAAAAAACGCTTCATAGACAAAAGGCTGACGACAGACATTTTGGAATAATGCAGTATCTCGACTAGCTGAAAAATATGTAATATTGACAAATCATATAACATTTGAATATAGCAATATATTTTTTATTATTTTATTATATTATGTTTTCAAGAGACTATTTGAAGTATTTTTAAACAAACAAACCAAGTATATAACCACAGCTCGTTCAGATACTTTCAATTATTAATGATCGACATTCATGACCACTCCTTCACCTTCAAGCTATAGGTCAGCTGATGTTAAAACCCTTCACTTGTGAACCATACATAACATGTGCCAGTGGATGCAGTATGTATTGTAGGGTCATACAAAACACTTCAGAAAGGAAGTGGTTTTGCGAGATACGATCAGTGTAATTGAAGAGCTCGAGATGGAATTTGAAGTTGCAAGCCATATTTAAGTCCAATAATATATTTGTGAAACTGATAAGTAGATTATTTGCAGCAATAACGCTGGAGTATAAGCAATAAACTTATGATAAAATAGACGTGGGGAAAGTAAATGTATGACGTTCTAAACGTAATGTTATTTGTCCTAAAGTTTGTTTTTGATATTTAATATTACCGTATTCAAAAGGTCTACAAATTGCAATTTGCGTAAACATACTGAATCATTATCCGTCACTGTACTATAAACACGCTAATTGTATCGATAGGTCAAATCGCAACAACAAAATATGTGCATGAGCTATGTGTGTTAATTTTAATGAATTGGAAAATTGCAACCAATATATCTCGACATTAAAATGCATAAATTGTCAATGAAAGGATTAGTATTTCTAATCTGATTTAACATTTCCGGTGAATGCAACAAAGGGACTTTAAAAACCGGATTTAACATTATACAAATTGTAAACCGGTACTTGAGATGAGTATAATGTTACTTGATGACGGAACAGAACGTCCAAATGTTAAATTATACAGCAAGCACTACTTATACACATTTTCACACATTCAACAAAGTACGAGCTCTGTCTCTGTCAAATTGTAAAACACATCAATACAATAGGTTACAGTATCGGAAAAACGCACAATTCGAACACAATAATATAGTGTACAGTTAAACAAGCTTTATATAGTTATATACGTGCCTTAGCCCTAAACATGAAGTAGCATACAACATGCATTTTATCTTAATGTTGCTTTAAATTCGTTCAATATAAAGGAAAAAGTTAAATACAAATTGATTCGCTTCCAGGAAATATTTTAAGAAACGTAATGGCCGTAAATCACTCAATTAGCATTTTAGGGTGACATTTGTTTTAAGTCCTATTCATGCGGTCTCGAAACTAGGGACATTGGTTTGTCCCTGCCATTCCTTTGTTACAGAGCTCAACATTAATGTAACGTGTTTTATTAAGGTCAGATCAATAATATACCCTCGTTCGCTGTGCATATTTCGATAAATTTTACAATGTATTTTTTTATGTATTATTGAGTCATTACCAGATGAGTTTTAAATGTGTACGAATTAGATTATGCATGTCAAATGCGTGGATACTCGTGCTGGACTTCCTAATGTGTTTTTGCAATAATAGGTGACATTCTGTCATAGTCATTGTGACCAAGAGGCATGCCGTACACATTGTCAGGGCGTGAGTTTGTCGCGGACTGCTGGTTAATGTGATTGTACGTGTCATCGCCAGCTGGTGTTGCCATAGCGACTTTTGTCGTGCTGTACTCGCTCCCTGTAGCTAGTGGTCGCGTGTTCTGGTAGCCAACATGGTCGTAGTCATCGACTTGAAATTCCTTGAACGTGTTGTAAACATTTCCAGGATTGCTTGTCTTACTCTGGTGGTCGGTATCTGCATTCGATGCGTCATTAACAAATTCGTGTCCTTCCACGTCATTATACGTAAGATCCTGGGGTTCGGCGTAGTACGCGTTTTCGTTGTTAAGCGGTCGTTCAGTGTCATCAACGTTGTTATCTTTCTGCTTTTCAAGTACAAAGTAGTTATGTCCTGTTGCTGATTCAGCCGGTGGGACATCGGGTATGGCTGACATAGGCAACTGTTCAGGTGTTTTATTGCGACCTGTACGGCGGGATCGTTTCCTGTAATGAATGAAAATAAAATGGTAAATGTTATTAATATTTTTATCTTCCCTTTCATTTGTTTAATTTAAACTTATGATATATATTTTATCTTAAATAAATAATATATAATTTTCTTATTTCAATTAAATAAGTTTGACAATAATTGATTTATTGCTTGCATATACCTTCTTACAAGAAGAATTATCAAAACCACCAGAGTAATGAGAAGCGACGTGATCCCAACAACAATGCCAATCGTTAGTCCTGAAACTAAAAGGTATATCAAAATACGTAAACTATGTATGTGTATTAGTAAATATATAAAAATAAAGATTTCTTGGCAAGAGCATACAGTTGTTAAAACACAGAATGTCTTTGATTTGCCTTGTCGGTATAATTCGATACATTTTAGTGAAACAGTGTAATGCCTCACAGAGCCAACATGGGTATTTTTGAACTGCCAATGTGTATACAAATGTTTTGCATTTCTGATGGTATTTTTTGTACTATCAGCTATATTTTTAAACAACCAAAGAGTTTCTGCGTAACTTGAATCTCTAAAGATATAGTTTAAAGACGATTGAAAAGTACATGTACTATTTAGTAAAATACTTGCACCCGCACCAGCTTGATTGTTACTGAAGTTAACGATGGTGTTGCTGAGCGATTCTGTAATTACCCTCGCCTGTGTAGTTGTTGAAACCGACGTGTTTTTTTGTGTTGTTTTGGGTTCTTCTGTTGTAACAGTTGTTTCTGGTGCTTTAAAACATAATTGGTATTACATTGTTAGTTGTTTACGCAACACCGAGTTGTTATATGATTAAAACGTTCACAATGATGGTCAATGTCACATTGATTTGTACGTAGGCATTGTTGTTTAATTTCAACGTTTAGGTCAACTCTTCATGTGCTTTTTTGACTGTGCATCGGTATTATGCTTTGGACAAACGATACTTATTCAACTCTGTCACACGTATGCTAAAATGTTGTAATATCTTCTTCGTTTTTGCAAGTTGCATTTGCAACATCACATTTGGTTATAAAATGTCAAGACAAGGCGCTCATTTTACCCGTGACTTTTGCATGACTACTATAGGTGCATATGCTCGTCCCAGTAACAGACTACGGCCCTATTTGAGCCAGAGGTAGAAGGCGAGTGGTCGTAATTTATTTTGTGACTAATGTGCCAGATTAAACAGTTGGTCGCCATGGTGTCGAATACACAAATTCTGGTGTTGCAGACCGCCGCGCCTACCCACTAAGCAATTGTGCATTGGAAAATGCATATGTGCAGTATAAGTTATAACAATTTCTTGATTTATCAGATGTATTAAGGAAACAACTACTCTTGACAAAACAACAAAATACAAACTAATGAACAAAAGCAACCTAACCTCAACAAAAGCAACAACAACTTACAAACAAGCAAAGAAAAAATGGACCCTTTACATTTCAGGTCAAAAAGTTAGATATTACATACCGGTCCTGACTTACATATTTTTAAATTATTTACCTTTGGTGCAAAGGCTGAGCCGGCTTTGGTTTTGTGACTCCTGTTCGAAAAAGACGTGTCCGCTTGAATTGGTATATGCGAACCGTTTCGACTGATCAAAAGTATCTGTAGAAAAAGACAACATTATTTTTTTTATAAAATATATTTCTGTCGATGCCAAATGTTAATTTAAATTATACATCTTGAATAATGTAACCATTATAAGTTGATAACATGTATACTTATATCAAGGCTGAATATTTTCTGGTACTAGACAAACTAAATGCATGGAGTATTCGTTTGATCAGCCATTCACACAATACACATGCGAACTTAATTTTATTTACCATTTTGCGGGCGACTCTTGGTTTAATACTGTGTTAAGTGTTTTTATTTCTTATTATCCTCCTACTGATGATTATTATGCTTAATCTGGAAAATATTTATCATGAATGCTTGATAGACCATTGTTTAACGAGACGTTTGAATCCCTTTTTATGATACTTCCTACAATAATTATTTGCGTTATTTATTGAACCTGAGACCTGCCTGTATATGTTTCATTGGTTTCACACAAAACCGTCGGGGCATCAGTTCCTTTTGAGCATGACTTCATTGTAAAATTGGCTCCATACGACGAATAACCAACTTCGCAGCAGTGCCATTTCGCCTCATAAAGAACGTCTGTGCCACCTAAAAGTTAAATATTAATGTTAAAGTAAAGATACATTTTTTTAAATGAACATCACCGTTCATTGCCATTGATTAAACCCTCATAACCCTGCTTTAAATAAGTATTCGTTAGCAATTATTAATGATATCAATAGGATCTTTAAGTGAGGGATATTGAATCATTTGTTGTGCGATTATAGTCTGTTGCAAATTAACGTATCGGCAGAACTTGAAAAGACGTCCGATACCCGACAAAATGGCGGGAAAGCTCGTTACGCCAAACATTGCAAGTGCGCGTAACCAGTGATACCTGAAAGATTAAGTATTCTGATTGGCCAAAATGACGTCGTACATATACGTTATGGCGTAGCGTAAATTCCCGCATTTTTGTCGGGCATCGGACGCCATTTCAAGCGGTAATTCGATACGTTAATTGACGTAGAGGACATCACTTTACACAGTCCATCATGTCACTTCATTAGAATGACCAGCGTATAAATTCAGTACAAAGCTGTTTGACTGGTTTCATTTAGTTCTATATTTTTAACCCGTTTATGTATTCTTATTGTGTCATTTAGTATTTTTGTAACATAATAGTCGTTAAGACATGTAAAATGAACGTTACACCAAGACACACCGCACAAACAATAGAAATACATAAGAAGAAAAGAAAATTTATAATATAGTACAGTCATGTAGTATTACATTCGCACCTTTTTTCACAGAACATATGCGAAGTATATGCATCGAACCCGGGTTTACTATTCTTGTGTCGATCTAATACTTATAACCACTGTGCTATACTAATTACTCCAGCGTTTTTGTCGATAAAGAGCTTTTTATAATAAATACAACCGGGCTGTAAACTCAGGTCAACGTTACGAACAGTGTAAGTGCCAAATATGTGGTATGCGTACTGCGTACTGAGTTAGTTAGTGCAAAAATGACGGGGTACTATTTGTGCGGGGTACTATTTGTCCGGTACCCCTGCTTACTGGATTTTTGCCTGCTGCGTACGACATTTAACTGCGTACCGGGGTATTCACTCTAACTGATAGATCGATAAACCTGACCATTGATTTAAATAACAATAAATTTAACCAGAAAGATTGCCATGTGTCCTATTGTCAGTAACTATCTTGTTGTGACATTAATACTGTTATCTCTGTTAGTATACACATATTATAGGGCAACAATGGACCTTTCCATTATTGCGTAGTGCTTTAGACCACGGATAATCTCACGCGACACTCCAATGAAAGCATTATCACTTTTGTTAAGAAAATGCATTTGAATGTATTTGAATGTTAATTAGGATTTTTTTCTGAAATTGAGCTGAAAAAAACTTTAGGGTCGGCATGAAAAATTAGGGTCGGTCGGGTTAGTGGAAACAAACAACTTTTTTTTTCTACGCCTTACATAAATAAGCGGGAATGTGTGTG
>Ga0224511_10003218_pt1 | contig 11598 bp, 10 predicted proteins | sample SF_May12_sed_USG_2_FD_169988 | JGI IMG/M metagenome (GOLD analysis project Ga0224511, IMG submission 169988) | Sediment microbial communities from San Francisco Bay, California, United States - SF_May12_sed_USGS_8_1 | ecosystem: Environmental > Aquatic > Marine > Sediment | place: USA...
TGCATTACCAGTCAGGCGCGTAATTACGGAGTGCTATAGAGCTTCGCAGGCATCCGACCATATGATTGCGTGAAGTCACTGATTATCGAATGAATAATCTCAATACCGAATGAACACGGGCTCCGGTGAGGCGAAAACATACCGTCCCAGTAAAACGATAGATAGATAATTGGGGCAGCTGGGGGCCATGGGTAGGTGAATAGTAATGGCTGTTGGGAGCTGCCATCAGGCGTAAAAACTTCAAAACAGCTGTGACATTGTGATCGCATCGTGCAGAACAGAGTCATGCAGCACAGCTGTGGTGATTTATTGTTTGCTATATGTGAATATTAACAAATTACGAGCAAAGTTGCCAAATCAGGAGTTGTCATTCCCTTGTTGGTTTAAACTTCCTGAAGCAGGTCTTGTACACGGGCAAAATGCAAACGCTTCTGGGCCGTATGCCAACCCTATATTGGTTTCATAATCCTCCAGTAATACGAGGATGGTTCCGAATATATTTTATGCCGATTTCAACTGCTATAATGCGCAGGGCAGGCCACTTCATTCACTAACGCTCCACGCATCATCACCCATAGATAGGCTATAGGCGATCCTGGCATGGCTGGCATGGCACGTCTAATCAACCCACAGAGTTATCTACCCCTAACAATCCCCCTTACATAAAAATCTGCCTCTAAAGCGAGTGGGCATATTCCCACAGAATTTTTGGCTTACCTTCAAGAATGCCTCTTTCTGCTCTAGATGTTTATTAATGAGTTGCTGAACACAGTCTTGCTTGTCTTGTCGCCCACTCACTTTATCAGAGGCACACCAGTCCTCTGCCCTGCTGTAATCTCTCTCCAGAGATTCTAATACGCTGCACACCTACAGAAACGGAACAGAAAAAGTTAGACTACCAAGTGACCTAATGCCCATAGCACATTATTTAAAACATTACACACTCTCAAAAGTTGGTATAGCGGGACAGCTAAGTCGTTTAGGCACTGGGGTTGCAACCATGATAACCTTGGCTCGAATTCGGGGCTCCTAACATTTATCCTAGCCCCTATCGCTCCAACAAGCCTCAGGCTTAGAAGTTTTGCTAAATAGGATGGCTAAGAGCATGAGTAGAACTTTATTTAAAAAACAAAACAAAAAAGATCAATTCAAGGACTGAGGGCACGGGTGCAATATGGCCAACGGGAAATCCGTAGTGAAATTCCTATATACGCCAAACCGCTTATGGGTTTTCATGCAGGTTTTCGTCACAAATCTGAGGCTCTCAGATTGCGTTCAGCAGATCAAATCCGCTCATTGTGTCCAAAGATACTAAAGCCCAATACTTAAACCTCCCAAATAGGAAGGATCTGGAAAAAGAATGCCCGGCTATGCTTATTTCAATGTCCTGATTGCCCTGGCCCCTAGATGTCCTTCCAGAAGACTAGTTAATGATTGCTCTCCCAAACCCATCATTAGATCAAAGGCCATTTTAACCTAGCATTGCCTAATTTCAACACGCAAGCACTCAATCCGGGCTGCTGCCTGAGTGCAAGGCCCCAGACCGAACTTCTGGATTACCTTCCTTTAGGATATTCTAAAACTGCTTGTAAAATTCTTGGGCTTAGGACAGGCTCAGTCATCTTGAAGTCTGGAGGGACACACACTTTTTAGAGTTTGACTTTTCCATCAGGTATCAGAAGAAGTGTTCCTGCATTTTTTATTGACTTAGCACAACCGACTTGGTCTCCAAATACTTTTTAGGAAATTGCAGGATCCCTCGAATTGAGGTTTTTGCTCATACGAAGGATTTTCAGCAGAATGTGGGTAATATTGATCAGGGCATGGTCATTTAGTGCAGGGAGACATCATATTTGTATGAGGAGTTGTCTGCTCATTTCTACAAAGAATCGCAGTGTCCCCTCCCCAACCCAAAGTGGCTCTAAATCTGGCCACCATGTGTTGAGAAAAGAAGACTCTCAAGTACAAAGTGTCCTAACAACAAAGTATTGATATACCTCATAGGCCACTGAGTTGCGAACAATAAATTTGAAGGTTTTTTTATCATAACAATGCAGACAGAGGGATGGACAGATGAATGATGGACGATATACAAGAATACTAATCTGGCGCAATATGACTTGGACAGATTTAAGTGCGCATATGAATAATGTCATTTTCAACATAATGCTGTATTTCTTCATAATAAAGTCAGTCATGATAGCTCAGTGGCATAGCTCACTGTCTGTCCTCCCCGTGGCCCGGGTTCAATTCCCAGCCACGGCGGAGTACTTCAAGGGATTTTCCCCTGACTGATCACACTCTGCCAACCCGTCCTGAGCCACAGTGGCAAAAAATGGCTCAATCTCCCCTCAATGACACCACACGACCTGTGAACAGCGAGGAGGAAGGCCGAAGTTCAACTATGGACAGACGATGGCTGATAGAAAAAAAAGTGGCTTAATTCAACCCGGGACCTTCCATCTTTCAATAAAAATCTTGCTTAAAACATTGAGGGTTCTCTTCTTCATAGAGTTGCCAATGACTTTAAGATCTAATTCTTAAAAAATAGCACATAGAAGCTGACCCACCTGATCAGCTGTTTTAAACCAGTTGTTCGATGCCATGACGAGCTTGTGTCGCTCCTCCGCGTGATACATTAATCGTTGCCATTTATCACTGACTTTCTCGGCAAGATGGCGGACCTGCTCGACCTCACTGTGCTGAGCGGCTATCATATCCTCAGCCTTGTGCACTAGCTGCATAGCAGACCTGTGTGTGGACTACAAAACCATAAAAACGATATTAGTTGTGCACATACATGTAAAATACCCGTAGTTCTAATTGTGGGCATCGTGGTCAGCTTTCTTTTCTTGACTTGTGGGAGAAGGCAGGAAAGATGGGTCAACGCAAGACACACTTCCAGTTTACAAGACAACAATAAAGGTTAGCACGTTAAATAATACAAGCTACCCGGATAGCTAGCAAGATAGCTGGATAACTAGCAAGATAGCTGGATAACTAGCAAGCTACCCGGATGGCTAGCAAGATAGCTGGATAGCTAGCAAGATAGCTGGATAAATAGCAAGATAGCTGGATAACTAGCAAGCTACCTGGATAGCTAGCAAGATACCTGGATAGCTAGCGAGTTACCCGGATAGCTAGCAAGATAGCTGGATAGCTAGCAAGATAGCTGGATAGCTAGCAAGATAGCTGGATAACTAGCAAGGTAGCTGGATAACTAGCAAGATAGCTGGATAACTAGCAAGATAGCTGGATAACTAGATAGACAGACCAACTAGGCCCAATGCCATGCAAGGAGGAGGCAACTCTGATGATGCCTCTTGGGTGAATTCAGTATTGTCTTATCTTTGCGCGAATATTTTATACTCAAATTATCTTGACTGGTATGTCGAAAATGTCAAAAAGGTCTTTCCACCATAAACTGGGTCTCATTCCCATTGGCAGAATATATGACTGGAATAGTCCAATCAGCTTGACTTACCATGAGAAATAGTTTTTCTATCGACCAGGTTAATAGATGGAATGACACCTTTAGAGAAACAATGCTCAGCTTACCTCGATAGCTCCTTGACAAGCTTCAAATTCTCTCTTGAGACGCTCTGCTTCCTGAAGTGAGTTTGGACAAAGAAAGCTCGCTGTCAACATTGATTCGCCATTTCCAATAAAACTAAGCACCTGTAGAGAGAAAAAGCGGCATTGATTTCAGAATGGTCGCATGGAGTAAGCCAAGAGTTTCCTTTGGTTCAGCATAAGCATATAATATATTATGTATACAAAAATCCTTCATGATTGATACTTTCATGCATCCTCTATGCTTACTAGGATTTTGTAGTTTACTAGGTTACTATCATGCACCCTTTCTAATCTGCTCACATCTCAACTTTTCGATACAATGTATTCTTGATTAAAAGAAGCCGAGATTTATTTTTTCTTCCATTTATACTCCGCCCTATTAATCCCTGTAGGGGGTCATGGAGTTTGCGCCCTGGTTAACCGGGAGACTTTGTTGGAGCTCAAGAGCGAATCACGGTCGGATGCCCTTCCGATTATCACCATTGACCTTTTTGGGATTTGAACGCACAACTCGCTGCGTGCCAGTTGTGTGTTATAATCAAAAACCCACGGCTGCTCCCTAAGGAACCGAGATATCCTTTAGATTAAGAGCTAGTATTTGCGGAACGCAGTACCTAAAGTCTGCATAATTTGTAGACACCAACACAAAATTTTTTGTTAGTGCAGAGTCACACCATTGATTCACGTTTTACTACCGGATAAATCCTTCATAATACAATTCTGTGCTCAGAGTCACTGCCTGACAATTCGATGCATTTGATTTTCCTGAAGGGTTTCACAACAGAATCACATGAATGAATCATCCCTAGACCGATGGTATACAAATGATTGGCCCAACAAAACACAGATACACTAACATTTATGCCTGCTAGGAGCACAGGGTCAACTATTTTTGCTGTGCGATCAACAACTGGTCTGAAGATCATGCCCTAAATAACTGACTGACTCAGCGGTCGGAAAGTGTTTCTGAGTTCTCTAGGCAACCGAAAAGACTAAGGCAAACTGAAAAGAAACCCTTGACTAGGTTTTCAGTCAAATGGCTGCAAGAATGTTTACTTCACAATATGAGCTTGGTACTTCAAGCCCTGCTCCTAGTTTCTAGGGAAGAGCTGGGGCCGGGTGGTCCCAGTTTCGAGACAGGTTGGGAGCGGGATTTTTCAAAAGCTCTCTCCGGTCACCCAACAGAGAATGGGTACCTGGCTCTCTTCAGACCTGGGGAAGGTGAGGGCAGTAAGGAAGAGCACTGACACCCTACCTCAGCTACAGGGTCTTTCTAAAAGTCACTTTCTTCACCGCCACTGGCTATGGGACCACCATTACCCGGCTAGTTCCTACCTGTTTCGCTTCCTTCTCAAAATGCATGTACTGGATGTTTTGTTCCACTTTGAGTCGTTTCTGCTCAGCCAGCTCATCGATGTAAACACCGCGTTCAGTCAGATAATCCATGACATTCTGCACACGGTCAAGGACAGTTGGACCTTTCTCGCCCATCTCCGCCTTGCTCGCTTCCAGTCGCTGTAAAGAGACCAGATAGTAGAGTGAACCAGGATAAAGCAGATTAATGAGATCCAAAGAGAAGACCCAGTAACTGTAACTGAGCGCTAAAACCTGTGAAGTGACAATTCCAAGATTAGATCATGTCGAAGTTCTAGCCAACAGTAGCCATGTTCTCTTCCTAACACAAAACACAGATTTGCCTATGGCAAGAAATCTCTATCAAATAGCCCTGAATGATCTACAAACTCTGAGAATAAGACAGTTAAATTAATAAGTTAGAATTTATAACGTTGGTTACGTGGGGACTTGCATGCTTCCTTCCACGAAACATCAGATTAGTGTCATCAGGAAGGTTCTAGCTGTGAGTCATAATAATGGCTGTTTTAGTGTAAGCACCATAGCTGCTTCTTTGATGGTCTGTAATCACAGCCAATGTGGTTTGAAATCAAGACTGACAGAAATAGAAGTGTCAACTGAAGTTACCATAGAATTATCGTCTATTACTCTATGGAGGCTACTCACACCTAGGCTCGAAGCTATAGATTCCACATAGACAAAAGACAAGAGATCTCAAAGCGTATCAAAAGCTGCGCTGTTGCGTGGTGTAGTCTGGCTGCGTTTTAAGGCATCTTTGATAGTACTGGCAACTAGTTGGCAACTGATTATGGATCACCAGACTATTGGACTGCATCTGTTCAATATCGGCGCTCATTTACCAAATGGGTTTGCCTAGCTACGAGCCGTTACATGGCTGTTCCAAATGCACCAGGTGAGCTGATTGTGTCCCTGATTTCAAGGGGAGTTGGAAATGGCAGGCTGCGCATGGATCAGATAGTGAATTGATGGGTTTTGCTATGTATTAATACTCCCTATATATTGCGCAGTATGAGAGAGCAGACGCTGGGACTCATGTTTTTCTTTCTTTTATGACGTCTTCACCATTATGAATGGAGAAGCCGCCGCCGGGTTAGATCCTTGTTTTTTAACCAGTTATGGCTTAGCACGGAGCACCACGAGCAGTCAGTATCAATGCCCCCACCTCATGGTGAACCAAGCCCAGTGCTCCGCCGGTGAGCCATCCCGTTATACCAGGAGTCATGTGAAGTAGATATTTGTCTGCTTCCAGCTGCCTTTACATGATTCATTCATGGCACACTTCTCCATGTCAAAAATATACTCCGACTAGCGGTAATCATCCGCTCAATGATTGCCATTTCCCTCTGGGTTATCAGCACATCTCATTCCACACCCCAAATGAGCTGATCAAGCAATACAGACAACGTGAAATAGTGATGGAGTAACTGCCGCACATTCACTACCGTGCTACAGACAGATGCTATCAAACTGGGTGCATGGACAATCGCTCACTTGGAATTACCGCACCCTCACTGTAAATGTAACCTATAGAGGATAAAGCTATGATGAAACCTCACCTTCAAGTAATGTACTTGCTCGCAACTGATCACTAAACTGAGCCTTCCATTTTCAGAAGGGACTTAGTACTTAATACGATAGGTTAACTCACGATAAGTGCACATGGTGTTGTAGACTGCACCATAAGAGACACTGGCAAGCTGTACCTCCTTCTAGTAGACATGCCTCACCAGTCAAAGTCAGTTCACTAATGGTAAACTAACAACTACCCCACATGTTATTCACAAACACAAGAACTCAACCTCAATGCATCAAAATAACTAAAGATAATAGTCAGTTCAGCTGCTTTCAGGCTGAAGCTGTCTATGAGCATGTGATGAGAACTTCCTCATTCTGTCAGCTTGCAAATAGATCAGCTAAGTAAAAAACCAAGCAAAACCTGACAAGTGTGAAAAAAATTTGATAAATGTCTTATGCACAGCTATAAAGAATAAACAAACCATCAGCTTATCACTCCCTGGCTCCATTATAAGCGGAAACTATCACACCTTCATTATTCCACCGAATACTGATCATACCTTCATAACTGTGAAGTGGAGCAGAGCAGCCAAGACGCTCTCTGTATCTTTTTGAATCAATTATCTATGATAATTTATAGTAACTTACTTTGTGTCATTGACTGCCAAACCAGCCATGGAAACACAATACAAAACTCAGAGCTGTCAATCAATTACATGCCACTACAGGAAATGCTATGAGGGCATTAACATTTTCTTATACAGACCTCAGAGGATGTTCATCTCAAAAGTATGTATGAAAAGCAAAACTAAACGTCAAAATCTGTGAACCAACCCCAGTCTATGATAAGTTTTGATAAGCTTCGATGATTTCCATTCATCTTTGTCTCCAGAAATAACAGAAACCTTTGAAGTGTCAAATGAATGCTGCATCAGAGATGGAAATTGATGACCAATCGCATACCACCCATCCACAATCAAAAAAGCAATATCATACCCTGACCAGTGACAGTCATGACCCTGACACATCCAAATCAGCTGACTTGCAGTCCAAGAAAGAGTTATTATTTGTCACTGTGTTGAAGAGCAACAGGGAATCCATGTTGTAATACTAGGGTTTTGGTTTCCTCGAAGCATAACCCTGCTTGTGAAACAGCACCTACTACTATGTACTTTGTAGCTATTGCTTCGTGCCTATTACAGAACTTCCAAACCACAGAAGAACCACAAATACCTCTTCAGAGTCCGAGACAGATATTAGCTGTTCCTTATCCTCTTTGAAGCTGGCTCTGCGGCGTAATGCCGCCATGACTGCTTTTGGCGACGGAGCGCTAAGAGCGTGTGTCCTGCGTCTTCTACGCCTCATAGTAAGTTAACTACTAGTCACAAAGCAACTGTAGGTGAATGAATGAATAATCCAGAGGATGTGTGAACTGGCAAGGTGTCCTGAGATCATCAGATAAGAAGTAATGAGGAGCGGATACTGTACCAGCAGAGCGTAAACTAACCCACTGTGACTACGAGATGTAAGCTAACACAGTGTGACAGCGGAAATACGAGAGCTCAAACGCAGTTTGAAAAAAGGTTCCAACGACTCATGCTTTGGCCTGGTTTGAGACTATGTACCATCATCAAGGTTACAAAATAAAAAGACAGGATGATGATGAAAAATGTTGTGCAGGCTCTCAACTCAAACTTAGAATAACCGTAACTTGTGAAACTAACTAATTCTAACCAAAGCCTGCCATTACAAACTGCAGGTTCAACTTTCAATACCATTTGTAATAAACCGCGGTAGGAGCATCAGTCCCTAACAAATTTTGCCAATCGAGAGACTGGTTTCAGTATACTATAAAGTGTGTACAAACTACAGTAAACATTAGGCATCAACAAAGATAGCGGACACCTTCAGAACATGGAACAGCAGATCAAATTATTATGACAAGCAGCAAATAAGGCATAGCCATAGAGTTATCCTCTTAAGAGGTTAACCCTAGGGCTTTGTCTTATTTGCTGCTCCTTTCAGCTCATGACCATTTGAAATTCCTCGAAGATTTACCTAAATCGATCAGTCCAAAATCTAATGCCATAGTTTAACAAAATGAGTTTGTGTAGCTATATGAACTAGCATATGCAACGCCCTTTCATATTCATGCGTATCTGATGAACCTGACACCCTGTGGTATCCCAACACCTAAGACAGAGTCTATGCTTTTCTATATCGCTTACGCTCAAGTGCTCTTAACCCTGGCAAGGGCATAGCATGAGCGGAACTCAGTTGGCAAAGTGCAGACAACTCTATGAATCTGGAGAAGGCAGCGAGACATTCTGACTTCAGCACATCTGACCACTAACTAGAATAGTTTGGGCTGAACAACAGCCAAGACAATTTGAGGGTCATAAACTGATAGGCCGCCAGCTTTGTATGTAGGTGGATCAGTGGCAAAAAGGTTAAACAGTTCCATAAAGTTTCTTTACATCACTGGGTGAGTTAAGCTGCCAATTTTCTCCCACATATGGTCACCCATTACCATGAAGCATGACCGCTGCCACTCACCAATCGTTCGTACTCATCCAGGAGCCGCTGCATTTCACTGACTTTTTCCACTCGACGCTTACGTACTGAGTCCACTTTACGACCGAGCCGCCGGCGTTGCAGTGTTGGTGAGGAGCGCACTTCGTGACTCTCATAACAGCCCGAATCTGAGTCACTATCAGAGGAATGAAGAGCTGATGAGCGACGGCTTGAGTCGGTGCAGCTATGGTAGCCACTCGTATTATTGGACGAGCTTACGCGTAGACGACGTGGGTCAATTTCATCAGGCAGGTCATCGGGACTACGGGCTGACTCACCCTCTGAGTCCTGACTCATCTGCTTCAGGCGACCGATACTGATGAACTCGGACGACTCATCCATCAGTGATGTTACCTTGGGTCGAGTGGGGGAGGTCGGTGTGGGAGGTAATGATAAAGCTGATGACAGCGTGAAGCCAGGTACATCAAGGATGGATGGGCGAAGACGTCGCGGAGCTGACGATGGTTCAGAGGGGGTCTCCAGTGATGCATCGCCGTCACTCTTCCTCTCTGGAGAGTTATGGTACGGGCTGACTGCCATCTTGTAAGAGGCTTGGAGGTTGCGGTTTCGTTTCAGCCTTAGGGGCACTGACGGTAGTGTACTAGCGTCGTAAGGCTGTTCATCTTTTGCCGACCCAATAGCGATCCTATATGAAGCCTGCACACCGCGTGCGGCTCTATTCGTTCTGCTGATCTGATTAGAACTGTGGTACTCCACTGGCAAGTTTGCGGGCGATACGTCACATGGGTATGCTTCATCAGTCCTTCCAATCTGCGGGGCCGAGGATCTTCTTCGCATGCTCATATAGTAATCCGGAGGTGCTGTGGGCGACTTTCTCACATCAAAGAGAGAGCTGTCCGTTTCATCGAGATCAGTGTATGATTCGCGCGAACTTCGTCTGCTACTAGTAAACCCGGTAGCATTGTTTTCAGGAGACCCGTTCCCATTTACAGCTGTCTGATAGGATCGTCGTGTCGGGGTCTCCTCACTGCCATTCAGCTGATGAGTGACAACTGTGAACTTGCGATCGCCACCGACTGAGTGTCGTCTATCTGGTAGCTCTGATCTGGGCTCATCTGCCACCGTGTGTGGTCTCAGTTTTCGATAGAGTCCAGATATCGGCTCGTCCGACTTTTCAGATTTATTCACTAGCTTGTTTGCGGCTGTGGCAATAGCCATCTTATACGATTGGCGAAGATTTCTTTTGAGTTGGGCGACACGATAATTTAGTTTCGGAGAAACAGTTTTCTCCTTCTGCGCAGATTGCGGTACGTTTGAATCAGAGTCCATAGAGTCACTGTCACAATCAATGCTTTGACCAGTAGCAAGTCCGACAGCAAATTGGCTGATGCTCGACACCATTATTTCACTGAAGGCTTTTCTGGCAGCCAGTGGAGATCGAGATTTTCTTGCTAAAGAAGGTGACTGCCTTTTCATCTTCGGTGACTTACTTCTGTCCCTAGATGGTACACGGGTTCTCCACTCCATTTCACTAGCTCTCGACCACAAGTATCTAGTCCCGAGCAGTAGCTTCACTAATCCTCTGCCTAAATGCTCTCACTCCCGTCTAATGGGAGAACTCACTGCTTCTGGTATGCTAGGCGAAACCTATCAGTCCAACACATCAGCTGGTGATTGATGAGGTGTCAACAGAATGGTAAGGTGAAATCACTCAGTGACCCAATGCGGTGAACTCAACTCAACACGACTGCATACTAGCGCTGAACCGGCTGGCTAAATTAAGCCAACTTATCCTAGCATATATGGCCAACATATTTTGACCTAAAAATAGCAACTCAGAACCTGGTCCAAGTGCACAGTGTACCATCTGTGGAGATCAACATTTTCTGCGGCATATACGCGATCCCAAATTTTAAAGGGTGGATTACCTGTGAAACTAAACAAGTGATGCGAAGCTGTGTTTTGTTTTAGCCTTCACTGTGAGGCAGTTTCATTCTAAACAAAAACAAGCTCGAGTTTATGGGTCAGTGCCTGTGCAATACAGAAACACCTTTTCAAAGTCAGTCAGAAGTCAGTCAAGTTACGCTTCATCACTTTATCTACCCAACTAAATAACAACATCCAGATGGATGGTTTCCATACGTTATATCAATTTGGAACAGCTTTGCAGCAGTCCTATTAAGATGAGGAACTGCCAGTCATAAAGCTCTTGTCATGCATGCTAAGAATCACTTCCTGTTGGGCAGCTAGTTCCTCACTAGGGTGGTCTGGCCAATTAGAGCAAGTGTGGATTTGTTACCACCCCAGCATCAGCAGAGCAGTGGATTACATCTGTTGAGACATGTTTCAGTACGCTACAGTACCTTGCACAGGTGCTGACAGATATTAATAGATTAGATACTGTCAAACAAGACCTGGTAGAAAAGTACCACTCGCATTCCTTGGAGGGACAAGATAGAACAGTCGAAACTAGCAACCAAACTAAACTGCAATCTCGGGAACTAGATGCGACAAACTGTACAACTTTAACTCGCTTTTGCTTTTCTTGGAAGGTAATTGAAACCTTACCAGTGAGTTCAACCCCCCCCCCCCCCACCT
>Ga0224511_10003219_pt1 | contig 11595 bp, 10 predicted proteins | sample SF_May12_sed_USG_2_FD_169988 | JGI IMG/M metagenome (GOLD analysis project Ga0224511, IMG submission 169988) | Sediment microbial communities from San Francisco Bay, California, United States - SF_May12_sed_USGS_8_1 | ecosystem: Environmental > Aquatic > Marine > Sediment | place: USA...
ATTTAAAAAATCTTTCCAATATGAGAAATATCTAGATTGTATTACTAATGAAAATAGAAGAAAACACATGTCTAGATTTAGACTTAGTTCACATAGTCTTGAAATTGAAACTGGGAGATATTCTGGTGTTGTAAGAAATGAACGTAAATGTAAATTATGTAATATGAATGTATGTGAATCAGAATACCACTTTTTACTGTGTTGCCCAGCTTATAATTGTCTACGTTGTACTTATAAAATAAGGTCCTCGTGGCCCAATCTTTCAATGTTTGTTAACATTATGTCCAGTTATAGTATACATACGATTCATAATTTGTGATTTTGTCAAAATATATCGTTGAAGCAATGCCAATTCGAAATAGTTGTTCGTAAATTTGCTGCTTCCATTTATTGTCCTTACGATCTGCATTGTATGAAGAGACACATATATGCATATACCAGTTTACAATCATAAAGTTTGTCTTGCATTATATATTATTATGTACTATCTTGACCATATATATGTTTATAATATTTGTTTATATTTGGCCAAAGGCTATATATGTCGATTGCCAATAAAAGTTTAAAATTAACTAAATCAAAATTTACTAAAATGTGTCTTCTGCATTTTCGTTTGTTTACATATCCTTGACTGTCAAAAAAACTCTGCCTCACAAGACAGTCAATACGGTTAAGCACCACACTTCATTTATTGATTTTTATCTAAACAAGATTATTTCCCTTTATAAGTCATGATAACAGGAAAATAGCATACTTTATGTAAAAAAAGTCTATGAAAATTAACTATTTTATATTTATGTAGGAAGCCATTTTAAATTTTACTAACCCCTTATTTTTGTAGCTGACCTAATATAGTAAAATATTGGGCAGGCTGGAAACGTGTTGGAGGTGTGATATAACATTTTATTTATAGAAGGGAATTCCGCTTTTGTTTTACAAATTGTTTAAATACTCACAAACTAATAGTTTTAAATCAAAGAATGTGTTTAAAATCCCTATCGTAGCCAAATTGAATATAAGTGATTTATATAACAAAGGATATTTTGATTCAAACAATGTGAAATACTTATGCGCGTTTATATCTTCAAAACCCACATTCATGTTGTTAAGCCATAGAAATCACACTTATAATAGATACATCTACACGCACACACCAATATCAGCTAAAGTGTAAATGAGCATCATGCGTATTGGATAAAAGTTAATGTGCTACTTTCCGGCCAATATAAAATATAGTATAACTTTGATATGTTAACAAAGTTGTTGTTGTATAGTTTAGTCAAACAACTATTTTTATTTAAAGAATGATTTATTGATTCAAAGCATTTATTATTTCAGATATAGTTTGCGGGCAAGGTATCTGCAGATGTTCTGCTGATTCCAATAGTAAGTTACAATCTTATTGTATATACTTTGAGAGCAGTCCAATTGTTAAATACAAACTAATTTCGATTTATTCTTATATCTAAATCTTGATTTCTTACACTTTACGCTCGTTTAAACTCCTTCTGGGATATATCATGGCAGTCAAAGAACATATTTCATTCTGTTTAGTTGTTTGTGTGTTTGCATCAACGTATTCAAAACTAATTAGGTTATATCACGACATTCAGTCCACTTATTACGGTTTCTGGGATGGCCGGTATTAGCCCCTTTACTCTGCAAACGACTGACAGCTTCCTGACATGACCAAATTAAGGGACAACAGAAGCGGACCTAGAACATTACTGGTGGAGTGCCTAACCTCGGACAGTGCCTAAAACTCGGACACCTTTGATTGGGCATTGCATAAATTCAAATATTTATAAAAAACTTATTTATCTAATAAAACAATACCTATTCAGCATACCCTGTAAATTTCAAAGTGATTGCTAAAATGAGTGTGTTTTTGTCAGCTCTGAATTATTTGGGTCAGATTGCTCATCCCGCTCACGTCGGGAACATGTAACTCAATGGGGTTTCACAACGTTAAAATCTTATTTATTGATCTGTACCGTATGCATGCTCAAGTTAATATGAAAACAAAATGTGTTTGTCAAATTATATTAACTATGTGTATATTTCAAATTTAAACACAAATACTTTTCAAAAATAACATTTTAACCAATATAACTGCAAATCGCAAATGGTGTCCATGGCAACAATATATTACTCCATTATACAGATATACGACTTATATACATAACTATAAGAAGCAACTGCATCCGAAATTCGTATTTTTAAAGATAATAGTTGCTTTTATGTAGTTGATAATGTTTTACCTAATAGTATTTTAAATTGTTTGAGTATGTTTATTTTTGTATATAATAGTGTCCGAGCTTTAGGCACCCTCAGGTCAGTTTTAGACATGTTTTAGGTGGAGTGTTGTACGGTTAAATTACAATAGTTACAATTGGATTATTCTACTTTCAAGCATAACTCGAACAGATGAGAGGTTCACCTATTTTCATGCCAAATTCTATACAAATATGTTCATATATTATCGAGAAAATACTTGATAACCGCCAAAAGCGTCTGAACTTAGGCACTCGACTAGAGTATCTCCTATCCACTATCACAGAAACACATTGCCGCCCCCAGTAGGACACGAACCCCGCTTTCTCCGATTATTAGTCAGGAGCTCTATCCACTTAGCTACACCGGGGAGGCTACTTACCTTTGAACAAATCAGTAATCGTCGGTGGTGTGGCATCATTCATTACCACTGATGGACAGCTTCAATAAAACCGAGGCTGCTGTTTTCTCGTGCAGGCTATGCTTCCTGAGGGCTTTCCCTTTCATCAGTTTAATAGTATTGTGTAAAACACTCGTAAAAGGGTGTTACATTTAAAGTATTACATGTTCATATTGATACTTTGTGTTCAGTTATGCTCTTTTCATTTCAGAATGTGACGATTCACCATGCAATAGCAGTTCATGTCCAGCATCGGACAACATTTGCAATTCCACAAACAAAAACTGCAGTCCAAACTACTCTGTGATATGCAAACGTATATCACATTTTTACAAAACAATGGACAGTTCCACAACTGTCAATCATGGTCATTTATAACTGTATATGGTCAATGTTAATCCAATAGATAAAGATTATATTGTCTACTGACAATCTGACCTAGAAAATACAAAATAAAGCATACTTCCTGTTTGTGATAAACCTTATCACAAGATCAAAGAAAATATGCCGTTTGGGGAGGAGCTTAAAAAGTTGTGGAACTATCCATTACGGGTTATAATATGTTTATGGAAAAAGTAATTCATGTGATTATTATAATATAATATAATATAATTACATTGATATTCTGTTGCTATTGTGCTGCTGATGTTGATAGGAACGAATAATATAATGATGTTGCTATTAATTGTATGATATATAAAACAGAGCGGTAAAGCATTTTTGTAATTAAACAGTTGTATTAACATTTCTATTTACGTATCATTTCCAATTTTACACACCTTTCACGAAATTATAAATATATATAAAGACAAGGTCATATTAAGTGCGTTGAAAATAACGGAATGTGTTCGTCAAAACCTGCTTGTTTAAAATGCAGATATAAAATTACTCTATATATCTTTGTTGCACCAATAAGTGACCTATGTTTATTTAGGTTATTGTATTGTACACATGCTTACAGCTCAATACGGCTTTATCAAAACACCGCCTTGTTAAAAGGAAAAAGTATAATGTTCATAATTTCAGAACAACCTTCATCGACGTCAGCGGGGTCTTCAACACAAAAGTCAACATCAGAAGTATCTTCAAAAGTATCATCTTCATCATCGTCAATTTCAACGCAATCAACAATATCAACAACAACTACCCAATACCAGGGTAAACGTTTAACAAACACATATAACATGTACATACGTTTGTGTCTCCAAACAGATTAACTTTCTTACAGGACTAGACGAAGTCTCAAATTGATAAAATCTCGCATGTTAAGCAAGTAAAATACAATATTTGTATTCATAGTCATGACTATGAAATTACTTCCGGCAACATAAAATACTCTTCCTGTAGTTTAAGAAAATTGTAATTTAAAAGCCAAATCCGTTACCGAGAATATCGAAAAGAATAACAAAAAAGAACAACAATATTTAATGCGGTGTTACAATAAAAATTATTACATGTTTACTAACTCCTTATTTGTTATTCCATTTTCTTTAATAATTATCTATCATCGCTGACGAAAAGACAATCGGTGTAAATTTACGAATTTAACAAATAATTAACAATATAATGCCGTGACTTCTAGTTTACAATAGTTTTATACTTTCTACCCCAACAATATGATATTCAGTTTTATATTAGGCTCAATTTGAAGAAAACACGTGTATCGTTGTCCTTGGAGATTACAAATACAAACTTAAGGCCAGTTTAGATTAATCTGTTAGTGAAACGATTTAAGTGAAGGTAAACTATTATATGTACTCGTAATTCCTTGCTTACTATTTGTTATAAAATAATAATAATAATTATATCTTTTTTTTGAAGAAGGTAACATGTTAAGCAAAACAAATCATTTACAATATGGCCTTCATAAAATTATCAAATGAATACCACAAGCATGTCAAACAAGAGGGCCCAAAGGGCCCTAGGTCGCTCACCTGAGAAAAAGGTCAAGGGTCACAGTGGAGCCATTTACAGAAGACCACTAATGTAGTCCACCAAATATTGGTAGAGGACCTCTAGATAATGTTATATACTAACTATGAATGCTCAGGGCCTTGTAGTTTCAGACAAGAAGATTTTTGAAAATCGCGTTTTAAAAACCTATTTTTTGACCCCGTGACCTACTTATGCAACCAATCAGGACCATTTGAACAATTTTGGTAGGAGACCACCCAGGGACCCTCCCTGTTGAGTTTGGTCAACTTACTATAAGCGATTCAAGAGCAGATGCCGTTTGAACTTTTCCATATATAATTCAATGTAAAATTGTGGCCCCCGGGGCGGGGTCAATTTTGACCCCAGGGAAATAATTTGAACAACTTTGGTAGAGGACATCTAGATGATGCTATATACCAAATATGAAAGCCTTGTAGTTTCAGACAAGAATATGTTAGAAAATTGCATTTTAAAAACCTATTTTTTGACTCCGTGACCTACATACATTGCAACCAACTAGAACGATTTGAACAACTTTGGTAGAGGACTACCTAGGGATCATTCTTGTGAAGTTTGGTCAAAAATACAATACGCGGTTTTAGAGGGGAAGATGTTTAAGTAAAACAGTTGACAGACGACGGACGACGCACGACGACGGACGACAGACAAAGGCCGGTCACAATAGCTCACCCTGAGCACTTTGTGCTCAGGTGAGCTAAAAAGTAACAAAAGTGCAAACATTTATAATAATTAATGTTTTATGTTTAAAACGTTACTTAAGGATTGATTGCTATTTTCGTGCGCATATGGAGTATAAACGCCCAGACGGAGGTTTGAAAATTTCGTGAAGCGCGCTAATATCAATCCTTATATTTACATTTTCTCCATCATTTTTTCAAATTAAAACCAATGTTTTGACAATTTGCGAGGGCTCTATGGCGTGTCATAATGGCACAACACATGGGATAAATCCTGCATCGGGAACAGCTAATACACGCCCTCACAATGTGACGATCGGCTTTGAACAGTGGTGTCACTTATGTAATCTATTTTTAGTAGTTTGACAGCAGTAATTAACACTCAATGACATATATATGTACAGTACTTGCAGTGGGCACAGTGCGTTTTGTTTTAAAAGGGGTGCATTACAAATACGACACAAATAAAAATATTATATAATTTTTTCTGTTTATTTTTCTTAAATAATTTGAGTAAGTACTAAGTGTGAAAAATAACAAAGGGAAAGGTCACTTTTGCTTACTATATAAAGATGCTTTTCATGACCCATCAAGAAAAGACTGTAAACAATCGAACAGTTTGCAAACACGTGCTCTTCACAATTTAGACAAGAAGTACTGTAAAATATTTCTCCGTGCTAAGCAACTGCCAGTCAAAGGGTTGATTGACAATAGATGCCACGCCCTCGAGGCGGTCCCAGAGCGCCGCGCAATACACAAATTGAACGCTTATTTTTTCCTACAGAAAATTAAGAGTGAATGTACATATTAATGTTTAATACACCAAGCACTGATAACTAACAACAACATCCGAAGTGCGACATGCTACATATATTTTAAAACAATATCATCTAATTTTCAGAAACAAAATTTTCAGTAACTACGACATTGACAATTTGGACCACATCACCAGCATTGCAATCAACGACGACACAGAGTGAGGGTAAATTATATATAAGATGTAAAAAAGTAAACAGCTCGTAAGAATTATATAATACATAAAAATATATTTTGCATGACAAAACAAAACTAAAACATTTACATCCAAGAATTACATTCGGTAGTGTTACTCAATCATAGCACACTATAATGTTTATGTAAATCACATGTGAAACTATGTAAATAACTCATCAATTACTGAATTATGAATATCGGACTTATTCGAAAAACACGAAAATATAGTTTTTTTCTAAATGTTTGTTGCGTCATGGTGTTGTACGTGTTTTTGTGTCGTTGTGTGTGTTAGTTTTTGTACGGGTCATTTTGTCATGGTGCCCTTGAACTTGACATATCTACATTGTTTACAACATTCCTTCTTTGAACATCTCTTCCATTTATATTAAACATACAGTTGCGTGTGAGGTTTGAGCTTAAAGCACTTGAAAACTGGTTTAAAAGAGTTCTAAAGAGAATTTAATCCATTCTTTTATTATTCAATGTTTTTAGGCAAGATCTAGAAAAATGTTTGGCCCCGTGCAGGAATTGAGTCCGCACCTGCGACCAAACGAAACAAAAAATGCACATGCATAAAGTAAATGATATGTGTATATTAAACACATTTCATTTATTAGATAAAATAGTTTATTTACATTATCGCACTCAACATCTTGTAGTGAAAACATTGATAACGGGCAAGTGTACTTTATCTTCAGATTCACAACACCCCTATACATACTACACAACTGGTGGAGCAACAATAACTTTTCCTCAAACAACTGATAATGCAACTACGACGTCAAGGCCAAATACAACTACATCTTTACCAGAGAGTACCGTATTTAACAGTTCCACAGAAACGATAACAACAAGCACTTCAGGAACTACACCAGAAGACAATCATTCAGCAGGATATAGTATATTTACTTCTATAACATGTATATGCACACAGAAAAGAAGGCAGTCAATTAAAGTAAACATCTTTAAATTGTAATTTAAAAAAAGAGTTATTAAGTAAGGTAATGGTTTTTTAAATCATATTTGACAATAATACGTTCTTATAAAACTTTATAAAACATATAAAAATTACAGGTGAACAATGGTCGTTTCCAGTAGGCGGGATTGTTGGTTTGTCGGTCGGTTCTGTTTTTGTGGTTGTCGTTGTTGTACTTCTTATCATAGCAAGGTGAGAGTTTTGTACTACTACTTGAATTATCTGTATGTAATATAGATATACAGCCTTAACACATCTTCCGTTGGTCAGTCTTATAACAATATTTATTGTATTGTCATTAAAGTCTATTAACTTCACAGAAGACGTCGGGGAATGAACGACAGCAAACTTCGAAACGCAGGTTTTCACCATAATTCTGCTTATGAGATAGAAGGTTTGCCTAATGACGATCAAATCTCTAATGACAGCGGATGCCCGGATGTCGCAACAGACGACATCATTGTCAGCGAGTACAACAATATTCCACTTCATACTTTTAAGGATCATCCAATGCAGCACGACTCGGCCTACAATCATATCACCATTGGACCGGTCATCACAACTGACAACACGTATGCGCATATTCCGAACACAACGGTAACCATGTTCGATAACACCTACTCGCATCTGTCAGACCAAACGAACCGACCTGAACAAGATAATGCCATTGAGACAGACGATTCAACCTACAACCATCTAAGAGAAACATTTGTACGCACTTCTGAGTCTCACCCTAATGACGCCGGACCGTTTAGGCGTAAACCTAATGACGCCCTTACCGATGATACTTATGCCCACATCAATGCCAACAGCAACCAAACGAAAAACGCCACAGTAAGTTCTGATTATGAAGACACGTATAATCATCTTGGAGATATACCAACAGCGCATCAAAACTTTCAACACGGCCAAGTACCCAATACTGGAATCACTCCCAGTGGAGTATCTGACGATACCAATAAAAAACAAAAGGTTGTCGCAAGTCGTTATAACTACGCCGTGGTCAACAAACACACACAAACAGCCAAGAACACAGTTCATGTCTACGATGCCCCGCACGATAATCTCGTGTTAGAACCGGATCAAGGATCAACAGGCAAACACAAGCCGTACAACTACGCCTTTGTCAACAAGATGTCGCTCGCTAATGAGACTTCTTCTATTCGCGAAGATAGGCCACACGAGTATTATGTTCTCGAGCCTACACAATCCAAAGCAACCAAACCGAAGTCGTATGACTACGCAGTTGTCAACAAAAAGTCAGTGGGACCAAAGACTTCTCTTGCAAACAAAGATGGACCCCATGAGTTTTTTGTACTAGAACCTTCTGAATCTGATGCGACAAAAACGAAGCCGTATGACTATGCTGTTGTAAATAAAATGTAGATTATGGAAGATTTGGTTCCTTTGGACTTAGGACTTCCTAATCGAAGACGAAAACGCCTAAACCGCATGGGTATGTTATTGTTACAAAAACGACTAAATGAAACACACTTAAATAATAACAATAATTGTGTGTATAAGTGTGACATGTGTTTACAACATTCTTTCTTTGAATATCTCTTCAATTTATATGTATCATATGTATGACATGGGCAATTGGTATTCAATATTTGACAATATATTTTTACGATGAACTATTTCTAAAAAAACAATTTAATCTCGTTATTTTCGTAGTTGATGAGTAATCTAACCATGATTAAATTTTGCAAATTGTTGTATGAACGTGTAGTTTGAATGATCTTGATTTGTGTTAGTGTGTGGTAGTAGTTGTATTGCATTTGTTTTCTTTTTCTGTTATACACTTTGTCTGTGCTACAATCCATACATGCGTTCAAATTGTAATCATAATTATATTGTGTATGTAAAAGGAACTTTCCTTCGGTTTCGCGGTAACAAGGGGCATAAAATGTCATTCATGTTTTATCAGAAATCATCATAATTATTAGCTTATTATAAAACGGGTTTACAATAGCACATCCTCTTATGCAACAAAACGCAATAGAAAACACATTATATTTAAACATTTGTCCTCGTCGAACTTCAAAAGACGGCATCGGCCGAAAGGTAAAACTGGCTCTTAGGATTGAGCGAGTCTGCATAACGTTTGCATGAACTTGTTCGCCACAAGATTTAAAAATAAATGACATATACAAATTGAACCGTTTAAACAGAAAACAAAAACAACATTTTTCGCAGTATTTATATTTTGTTGAATAATAAAGCTAGACACAGACAATGTGCTGCGAAATGAATTTTAAACAGGATCCCTGCTTTAAACAATAATTGTTATGGATACTGAAGAATGCAAATGAAATGCGTTGGAACACAGTGGTCAAAGTTCCTGACTACATATATGATTTAGGTAATTACTAACAAATAGACGACACACAAACATACAAATATATAATAAATGTGCCTTTGATGACCTGTAAACGTTCGTAACACAAAAATATAAAAAATTGTGACACCGGGCCAGACCGCAGTTCAGTTCCTTAAATGAATGCCGAATAATATAATTATATACTGCTTACAGTCCAACGTACACGTGTGCTTAGTTTTGCTCTGCTAATGATCTTGCGCTTATCTAGTTCAAAACTACTATTCCGCCTTTAATGTTGTACCCAGATGTTTAATGCTGCTCTTGTTTCTGTATACATGTATATTTTAATCTCCTAAAATGTTAAATAATTTGTTAGATCAAGATATGTATAATAATTGTATCGCAATCACGGTACTCTAGTATCGCCTCCTTTCTATGCACAATAAACATGTATTCTTCAAAAGGTGTTATTATGAAATTATTTAATGCATACCACAACTGTTGATATGAGCGAACAGTAAAAAGCAAAAGATGGTGTAAAATCCCCTCCAAATACTTAAGGATACGTTCAAACAGATTATAAAACGACAAAACATCGACGAATCTGTCATTTTATTATAAAGTTTACGTGGTTTTATGAAATCAATCGTGGGTCGTGTCAATGTATGCTAAAAAGTGACATGATCATCGATGCGGAAAAAGTAAAACATCTAATCGTTCGAAACTCATAAAAAATGCAAACAAAAGATCAGATATAATTGATAAGCATTACTTGCAATAAATTACATATACTTCTGAACCACGTTTTAAGCTCGTTAAGTACAATGCAAGTGTTAGGATTCATAAGCTATCTTTGAGACCATGCCTTGTGGCTCTGATACGAATGATTATGGGTTACATTATGTGTAATCGTTTTACGGATAAATACATTTTAGTATTTTAAATACATTTGAGGGATTTAGTCACACCTCATTATGTTGATTTTATCCGCTGAAGCATGCCACAGTGTACGCATTATATGATACACATTAAATCATGAAAATGCATCACACATCATAAACCAACTCATTGGCAAACGTTCAAATCCAATAATTTTATTAAAACATATGAGAGGTTATTGTGATAGTATATGTAACATGATTATATAAATTAAAGAGATTTAGAGAAAAAATATGGCAGACAAAAAGTACAGAGTCAAGTTTAAGGGAGGAACGCTAACACAATGGCCAAAACAAAATCTGTCAGTAAAAGAAACATAAGAAGACGCTTCGCACATTCAACATTAACATATTTGGATCTTTATGGAAGTTTATCTACTTGGAACGTTTCGGGGACATCTGAGTGAATTGTAACCAGTACTGAGTATACGTATACGGCCATCGAATAAATAACAACTATTGTTCTTCCTGATTCGGAAATGGGGCACATGAGTGTAAAATAAAGTAAAATACGGACCGTGTGCATTATGCAGCGAAATACGTTTTACAGATACATTGTTTCACGTATTTGCCTCACCAGCCACCGGTTAAATCGTCGCATTGCTGCATTTTAGTTCTACCCATCTTGCCAATGTCGATATTGTCTATGTGACGGTGTGTAACGTGCGTTCTTTGTGAAGCGCATTTATAACATCAAGCACGTTGATTCACAACGCATATACTTTATTTAACGGCATATTTTATTCGGGTTTCTGTATTGAAATGCAAAATGCATTGACTACATCAATAAATTAATCATTTTTTCTTAATGTGTCATTTACATGACGGAACCATATGATGTCTTTACACCATCATTGACGTTAATTTGGGTACCACTGTGGCGATCTCTGAATTGGGCAGACTAATAAAGGCATTCAACTGCTTTGTTCAGAAAATATTTACACCTCTATTTCCATTGCTTCAATATCCTTTACCGGACGAATGAAGTTCATTCCTCGATGAACACCGTTAGCCTTATCACCGCGCAAAGGTACGGAAAACACTAATGACGTCAGGAA
>Ga0224511_10003220_pt1 | contig 11595 bp, 11 predicted proteins | sample SF_May12_sed_USG_2_FD_169988 | JGI IMG/M metagenome (GOLD analysis project Ga0224511, IMG submission 169988) | Sediment microbial communities from San Francisco Bay, California, United States - SF_May12_sed_USGS_8_1 | ecosystem: Environmental > Aquatic > Marine > Sediment | place: USA...
GCACGTTGCCCTCACAATTGACCAAAGTGCCTGCCGTCTCGGTGAAGGCAGCCATGGGCAATAACACGTCAGCACAATCATGGGCCACAGAACCTGGTTCGGGTTTGAAGCTGGCTAACATGACAACAAAATCAGCGGCCTGCAATGCTACGCGTGTACGACCACCGGACAGCGAATCCAGATCCGGTTCCAGGCCCATGAGCAGCATACCTTTTAACTGTTGCTTAAACATGGCATAACTATCCAGACCCGCTACGGAGGTATCCTTACCCTCAACGCCTCGATGAGGCACACAGCCGGCAAGCCATGCGCCTACACTATTGGCTTCGGGCAAATAGCCCAATTTAGCGCCACTCAATTCAGCAATCAGTTGCGCCAATACGCGCACCTGCGCCGACTGGGCATGGTATTGGGCATAGTTACCCAACAATACAGCACTGTTTTGTTTGGCGGCCAATAGAGAGGCAATGGCTTTTTCCTTCTCTCCCGGTTCAATACCGGAAAGCATGGTAGATACACCTGCCGCCAGATTCTGGCCTCTCAACGATGCCAATGTTTTGACTACCCCACCCAGTGACACAAGCATATTCTGTGGTGAAGCGGTAATCCTGTGGGTCAATTTGTAATCGAAAGTGTAATTCACCGGATTGATCGCCATAATACTGGCGCCATTTTTATGTGCCTTGCGCAAACGCAACCCGATAAGCGGTTGGTCCTTGTTAATATTGGAGCCAATGAGCAGCGCGTTGTCCAGTTGTTCCAGTTCCTGCAATGATTGGCCGAGCCACGGGTACGGTGGCAACAAGTTGTCGTCACTGAAGTCAGTCTGGCGCAAGCGGTGGTCGACATTGCCGGAACCGAGACTCCGCATAAGCTTTTGCAGTAAATAGTGCTCTTCGAAGGTACAGCCGGGCGCCGCCAACGCTCCCAACTGTCTGGCACCGTATTTTTCCAGCACCAGACCCAATCCCCGAACAGCGGCTTCCAGAGCGCCGTCCCAATCGGTCTCCTGCCACTTGCCATCCACTTGAATCATGGGCGTTAGCAGACGTTTGTCACTGTTTAGTGCCTCGTAACTAAAACGATCGCGATCCGCCAGCCAGGTTTCATTTACTCCCTCATTTTCCCTGGGCAGAACTCGCATGACTTTGCCGCTACGGGTCTGCACAGTGAGATTGGCGCCAACACAATCGTGTGGGCTGACAGATTCGTAACTGGTTAGCTCCCATGGTCTGGCTGTATAACGATACGGTTTTGAAGTCAACGCGCCCACCGGACATAGATCTATAACGTTGCCTGATAATTCAGAATCAATGCTCTTTTCAATGTATGTACCGATACGTGTATGCTCACCGCGTCCGGTTGCACCCATTTCCCGAATACCAGCAATTTCTTCGCCAAAACGGACGCAGCGCGTGCAATGAATACAACGCGTCATATCCGTGGAAATCAGGGGTCCCAGGTTCTTGTCTTTGACAATACGCTTATTTTCCGCAAAGCGTGAAATATCACCACCATAACCCATCGCCAGATCCTGCAACTGGCATTCACCACCCTGATCACAAATTGGGCAATCCAGCGGATGATTGATTAGCAAAAATTCCATGACACCCTTTTGCGCCATCTTGGCCACTGGCGACTGGGTAAAAACTTTCATGCCAGCGGCAACCGGTGTTGCGCATGCCGGCAATGGCTTGGGTGCCTTCTCCACTTCAACCAGACACATGCGGCAGTTGGCAGCCACAGACAGCTTCTTGTGGTAACAGAAACGCGGTATGTAAATACCGGCAGCATCGGCCGCCTGTATCACCATGGATCCCTTGGCTGCAGTAACGGTTTGACCATTGATCTCAAACGTGACTTCATCCGGGTTGGATGGCGGACTGTCTTTCGTTACAGTTTCTGCTTCTGCGCTCATTATTATCTACTTAATGACTTGATGTTCCAGGCATACAACGGCCGTGTTTAACATGGTATTCGAATTCATTGCGAAAGTGTTTAATAAAACTTCTCACAGGCATGGCAGCAGCATCGCCGAGGGCACAAATAGTTCGGCCTTCAATACGGCTTGCGACATCGTCCAACAAGTTGAGATCTTCCAAGCGCCCCTGGCCATGCTCGATACGGTGTATTACGCGCGCCATCCAGCCAGTTCCTTCGCGACAAGGCGTACACTGACCGCAGGACTCCTCATAATAAAAGTGTGAGATACGCGCCAGAGCACGCACCATGCAAGTTGTCTCATCCATAACAATGACAGCGCCGGAACCAAGCATGGAGCCAGCCTTGGCAATGGAATCGTAATCCATGGTCAAATCCATCATCTGCAATCCAGGGATCACTGGCGAGGACGAACCACCGGGAATTACCGCCTTCAATCGATTACCATGACGCACGCCACCGGCCATTTCCAGCAAATCTGCGAACGATGTGCCCATAGGCACCTCAAAATTGCCCGGTTTATTCACATGACCGGAGACGGAAAACAGTTTCTCGCCGCCATTATTGGGCTTGCCCAGATCCAGAAACCACTGGCCACCCTTACGTAATATCATGGGCACGGAAGCCAGTGATTCAGTGTTATTAATGGTTGTTGGTTTGCCATATAAACCGAAATTGGCAGGAAACGGCGGCTTGTAGCGCGGCTGGCCTTTTTTCCCCTCAATGGATTCCAGTAATGCCGTTTCTTCACCGCAGATGTAAGCGCCCGCGCCCAGATGCGAATAAAGATCAAAATCCACTCCGGAGCCTTGAATATTTTTTCCCAGTAAGCCGGCCTGATAAGCCTCTTTCAGGGCGCCTTCAAAACGCTCGTAAGGCTCCCAAAACTCGCCGCGAATATAGTTGTAACCGACAGTAGCGCCGATAACGTATCCGGCAATAGCCATACCTTCGATCAAGGCATGCGGGTTATATCGCAGGATATCTCGATCTTTGCATGTACCCGGCTCGCCTTCGTCGGAGTTACATACGATGTATTTTTGTCCGGGCGCCGTACGCGGCATAAAACTCCACTTCAAACCTGTAGGAAAACCGGCGCCGCCGCGGCCACGCAATACCGAAATTTTCAATTGCTGAATAATGGCCTCTGGCGATGTTTTTTCCGCCAGAATCTTTTTCCAGGATTCGTAACCACCTGCCTGCTGGTAGGCAGCAAGGGTCCAGGACTGATCTTTATCTATATTGTGGAAGCAGACTTGATTGGTCACCGGTTACTCCAGCTTATCCAATATGTCATCGATTTTCTCAGGCGTCAGATGACCAAAATACTCGTTGCCAATCTGCATCACAGGGGCGTCGACACAAGCCCCGAGACATTCCACTTCTTTCAAAGTAATACGCCCATCGCTGGTGGTCTCCCCCAGTTTTATTCCAAGCTTTTCCTGTAGATGACTGACAACGCTATCTGATTTACACAACATGCAGGAAATATTGGTGCAAACACAAATCTTGTGGCGACCTACAGGCTTTAACTCATACATGGAATAAAACGTTGCCACTTCGTAAACTGCTATAGCCGGCATTTCCAGATACTCCGCTACCGCATCCATCAGACCTTCCGTCAGCCAGCCACCGTTTTGATCCTGAACAATACGCAACGCCGCCATCACCGCTGACTGTTTCTGATCCGGCGGATATTTGGCCAGCCAGTGATCGATTTCCTGTCGGCTGGCGCTGGTAAGCAAATCCAGTTTCGAATTGACTTGTTCCTGTGCGCTCATCGGTCAATTTCTCCAAACACAATATCCTGCGAACCAATGACTGCCACGACATCAGCAAGCATGTGGCCACGTACCATCTCATTCATCGCTGACAGATGGGCAAAACCGGGCGCACGAATTTTCAGACGATAAGGCTTGTTGGCGCCATCTGAAACCAGATAAACACCGAATTCCCCCTTGGGATGCTCAACGGCAGAATAGACCTCACCGGCAGGCAAACAATAACCTTCCGTAAACAATTTAAAATGATGGATCAGGGACTCCATGTCGCTTTTCATGGATTCACGAGCGGGTGACGCTACCTTATGATTCTCGCATATGACAGGACCGGGATTTTTGCGCAACCACTCAATACACTGACGTATGATCCGGTTGGCCTGCCGCATTTCCTCGACACGCACGAGATAACGATCGTAGCAATCGCCATTCGTTCCCACCGGAATATCAAAATCTACCTTGTCATAGACTTCATATGGCTGCTTCTTGCGCAAATCCCAGGCGACGCCCGAACCGCGTAACATAGGTCCGGTAAAACCCAATTGCAGGGCCCGTTCCGGCGATACGACGGCAATATTCACTGTGCGTTGTTTCCAGATACGGTTATCCGTCAGCAGAGTCTCATACTCATCCACCCGCTGAGGAAAGCGTTCTGTAAAGTCCCAAAGAAAATCCAGCAGTGATCCCTGTCGGTTATCATTTAACCGATCCACTTCTTTTTTACTGTGCCACTTGGAAGCTGTGTACTGCGGCATCACGGCAGGCAGATCACGATAGACACCACCGACACGATAATACGTGGCATGCATGCGTGCGCCCGACACCGCCTCGTAACAATCCATCAAATCCTCACGCTCACGGAAGCAATAAAGGAACATGGTCATGGCACCCACATCAAGCCCGTGAGTTCCCAGCCACATCAGATGATTAAGTATGCGTGTCACTTCATCAAACATGACCCGGATATACTGGGCCCGTAATGGCACTTCCAGTCCCAACAGACGCTCAATGGCCATGACATAACCGTGCTCGTTACACATCATGGAGACATAGTCGAGGCGATCCATATAACCAATGCTCTGGTTATACATTTTGTGCTCCGCCAGTTTTTCTGTACCGCGGTGCAGTAACCCCACGTGAGGATCGGCACGCTCAATTACTTCACCATCCATTTCCAGTACAAGGCGCAATACGCCGTGAGCCGCCGGATGCTGCGGACCAAAATTCATGGTGTAGTTACGAATCTCAGCCACCGTAACCTTCCTCCCGAATTACCCGTGGCACCAGGGTGCGGGGTTCGATCGATACCGGTTGATATACTACACGTTGTTTTTCGGGGTCGTAACGCATTTCCACATGACCGGACAATGGGAAATCCTTGCGGAAAGGATGGCCCACAAAACCATAGTCCGTCAGAATGCGGCGCAGATCAGGGTGATCCTGAAACAGAATACCAAACATATCGAAGGCTTCGCGCTCGTACCAATTGGCTGAGCTCCAGATACCAACCACGGAATCTACTGTCGGCATTTCGTCATCGAGAAAGACGCGTATGCGAATACGGTAATTGTGTTTTAGCGACAGCAAATGATAGACCACAGCGAAACGTGGCCCTTCCTTGACACCCGCAGCTGACTCCTTGCCATAATCCAGATAATCGACACCACAAATATCGGTTAGCTGCTCACAGGAAAACATGGGGTTATCACGCAACTCCCTGCATACATTGAGCACGTACTTGCGATTAATTTCCAATGTCACTTCGCCTGCTGCATCAATAACGTTGGAAATATAATCCCCAAACTTTTCACGGGCGTGCTCAATGACAGTTTGTGGCGGTTTAAACATGCTTGGACGATTCCTGAAAACTAGCGGGCTATTGTATTTGTGCGCTTGATCTTGTTTTGCAGTTGCATAAGACCGTACATCAGGGCTTCAGCGGTGGGCGGACACCCTGGCACATAGACATCCACCGGAATAATGCGATCACAGCCACGCACAACAGAATAGGAGTAATGGTAATAGCCCCCACCATTGGCACAGGAGCCCATAGAAATGACCCAGCGGGGTTCTGCCATCTGGTCGTAGACCTTACGCAATGCCGGCGCCATTTTATTCACCAGCGTACCAGCAACTATCATCAAATCTGACTGCCGCGGGCTTGGCCGGAATATCATGCCAAAGCGATCGAGGTCATAGCGGGAAGCGCCAGCTTGCATCATTTCCACGGCGCAACAGGCAAGCCCGAATGTCATGGGCCAGAGCGAACCGGTCCGGGCCGCATTGATGGCTGCATCCAGTGTCGTGGTAATAATTCCACGTTCCAGTACACCCTCAAGAATTCCGTCTTTTACTCCCACTCGAGTGCCCCCTTCTTCCATTCATAGATAAAACCGATAATCAGGATACCGAGAAACAACATCATGGAAAGAAAACCAAAAATACCGATTTCCTGAAGAACCACTGCCCACGGAAACAGGAAGGCTATTTCCAGATCAAAAATAATGAACAGGATTGCCACAAGATAATAACGCACGTCAAACTTCATGCGCGTATCTTCGAAGGCCTCAAATCCACACTCATAGGGGGAATTCTTCTCGCTGTCAGGACGGGACGGGCCCAGCATCCAGCCTAATAACATAGGCACAACACCGACCAGCAGGCCGACAACAATAAAAAGCAATATAGGCAGGTAATTCGCTAGCATGTTCCAGTCTTCTGGGGAATCCCCGAAAAATTCTCTGAAGCGGCATCGACAGCAAAAAAAGAAACACAAAATGCTCACTAACTCCCTGCAAGCCTTTCACACATCCGTTTGCTTCGCAACATAAGGGCGTCCCTACCCTGTATTGGTTTCTTTCCGCCCTGTCTTCTTCCGCCCGATGAATCCGGTCAGACATCCCATTATTTTTTACGTTATCGCGTTAAGGAAAGCTGCGCGCATAGGCGGGGCAGTCTAGGCTTTCGGCCCGACTAAAGTCAAGTTTGCTGTCAGATGGTTAATCGAATTGAATCAGAAGCTTAGCGAATTTTTACTACGGGTATAAAAAACCCCTATCACTAAATTCTTGTGACGAACAGCGGTGAATCAAAAAAGAAAATTAGTGTTTGGTAATATAAAGATGGTGCCGAAGGCGGGACTCGAACCCGCACAGCTTACGCCACTACCCCCTCAAGATAGCGTGTCTACCAGTTCCACCACTTCGGCATTTTGGTTCATGATAGTCGCCGGGCACCAACGAATCATCAATTGACGTTTATTGCGGGACTTCAGGAAGATCCGGTGCTGCGGGAGACGATTTCTCCGATGTGGGCGCGTCTTCCTTTATCTCCTTTTGGGTCTCGACGGCAGGCTCCTCTGTAACACTGACGGGCTTTCCGGGTTGACCGAAAAAGAACGCCAGAGACAAACTGGTGACAAAGAAAATCGTCGCCAGAATCGCTGTTGCCCGTGTCAGAAAATTGGCCGAGCCCCGGCTACCAAACAAGGTTTGCGATCCGCCACCAAAGGCGGCGCCAGCATCAGCGCCCTTGCCGTGCTGGATCAGGATTAGACCGACAATGGCGATGGACGCCAATACGTGTATAACAAGCACAACATCTTTCATGTAGTCACCTTCAAACGTTAATTTGCTGCCCGGCCTATTCCTAGAAAATCCTCGGCAACCAGGGACGCGCCGCCAATAAGCCCCCCATCAATATCTTCCTGGGACAGCAATTCCGCCGCGTTGGACGGCTTCATGCTGCCACCATATAACACCTGCACTTTGTCCGCTACTGCCGCATCCAGGGCGCGCAATTTGCCTCGAATAAAAGCATGGACATCCTGGGCCTGCTGCGGCGTCGCGGTTTTACCGGTACCGATTGCCCACACCGGTTCATACGCTATGACAGCCTTGGCAAACGAAGCTATACCATGTTTATTGAATACCGCGTCTAACTGGCGAGCCACCACGCTTTCAGTGGTTCCCGCCTCACGCTCTTCCAGAGTTTCTCCCACACATAATATCGGGATTAATCCGTGTTGCTGGGCAGCTCCATACTTCCCGGCAACGATCTCGTCTGTTTCTCCGTAATAGGAGCGGCGCTCGGAGTGCCCGACAATGACATAAGTGCACCCGAAATCGCGTAGCATCGGTCCCGAGATTTCGCCGGTATAGGCACCCGAAGCGTTCACATTCAGATCCTGACCACCCCAAGCAATACCGGTGCCTTTTAATTTGGTGGCGACCAACGGAATCAGAATAGCTGGCGGGCATACTGCCAAATCGGCGTTTTTCACTGTGGCGGTGCCCTCCAATAAACCATCGATCAACGCCGATGACTCGGCCTGACTGCCATTCATTTTCCAGTTTCCGGCGACTAAAGGACGACGCATGTGATTCTCCCCCCTCGGATTATGACCTAATTCCAGTAAAAAACCGGCCGGATGTTACCCATCGACGGCATATAAAGCAATCACAACACCTGAATTTGGCCGAAAAATGAATAATCTGTCCCTCAAACCGTGATAGCGGCTACAACCAGGCTACGTGCAAGCCAAGAATTTATGGCCATCGGCAACCTGAGGGACTGTTACGCGTACTACCCGATATGATAGAACGTCTATGCTGAAACCTGTGAGGGTATAACGTCATGACACTTGGACTGCTAAAAAAAATAATGGCGTTATTGCTGCTAGCCAGCTTCTTTTTACCCTTATCTCGCTGTGAACTAATAGATTCCGCTGATCTGGGACTCAGCCCTGTTTCCGGAGAACAGCTTCAGACAAGTAAGCCGATAACCAAAACGAGATATTATGAGCTAACTCCAGCAGCGGCATTCAAGGTCGGCAAAAGCGAGAGCTGGATAATGTTGCTGGTCTTTGCCTGGCCAACCCTGATTTGGGGAATCCATCTTATTCCCGGTGAACCGGCAAAAAGTTATCTTGTAATGCTGGAACCATTTTTTTGCCTGGGTAGCGCCTTTTATATCGGCGAAGCTTTAGCAATTGGCGAGATATTGACAGGAGGCTATATCGCTGCCATGTCTTTGACGCTTTACTTTCTACTTGCTTGCCATGAAGCCTATCGAAACATGGTTAGAAAACCGACCTGATCCTGAGATTATTTACTTAGGTATGGTAAAGAAAAATCGGCTGCCCTTATTGGCCTCTGATTCCACCCATATTTTACCGCCATGCTGTCGAACAATTCTGCGGCATAATGCCAGGCCGACGCCAGTGCCCTCGTAATCCTGACGACTCTGCAAACGCTGAAAAATAATAAAAATCTGTTTATAGTAACGTGGGTCTATACCAATACCATTATCTTCCACACAAAATTGCCAGTAGTCCTCTTTTTCTGTAACCGACAAATGCACTTTTGGCGCCTCTTTTCCCCTGAATTTTATGGCATTGGAAATCAAATTCTGTAAGAGCTGCCCGAAACTAAGCCGCTCTACCTTAAGCACAGGAAATGGCTCATGAGTAATACTGGCGCCGCTATTAATTATTTCCCTGTTCAAGTTTTTTAAACAAGCATCAAATATGGGCTCTATATGAATGGGTGACTTAACATCTTTCTGCTTTCTGCCAATTTGAGAATAGGCCAATAAATCATTTACCAGCCCCTGCATGCGACTTACACCGTCTACCAGGTATTGAATAAAATCTTTGGCATCATTATCCAACTGCTCTTTATAGCGTCTTTCGATAAGTTGTGCATAGTTTCCCACCATGCGCAAAGGTTCCTGAAGATCATTTGAGGCCACGTAGGCAAACTGCTCTAGCTCGGCGTTTGATCTTGCAATATCCTCCATCTGTTGCGCCAGGACCCTCTCCGCGTTAAGTCGCTCCAGCTCTGCAACAGCGCGAATACCGAAAATACGTAACATTGATTCCGAGATATCCTGTTTCAGCAAGGGAGTCTCGTTTAACACTACTATTATCCCTATAACTTCACCCAGGAGATTCTTCAGTGGATACCCCATATATGCTTCGATTTTCATTTGTACCAACAAATCATCCTTGGGGTAATAGCGAGTAACAGAATCCGGGTAACAGCAGATACCACTTTCAACCACCTTCTCGCAGGGAGTATCTTTTAGTTTATAACTTAAGTTAGCCGCCATTTCTCCATGATCACATACCGCAATCGTTTTTGCTGTATGATTTCCCTCCAATCTGGCAATAAATGCGTAATCTGTTTTTAATACTTTGGCCAACTGCTCTACCAAGACCGAGAAGTATGATTTGTTTTTCTCTTTGGATGTTGCTTCAGAGATCACCTGTAGCGCCTCATGCATATCCCGTTGTTGTGTCAATGTCTTGCGAGTCAACCTGACCAGTCTGTATCCAATAACCAAAGTGGTCAGCAGCAACCCCACCAACAACAATCGCAGAATTTTCCTACTTCCCTCCTCTTCGTTCTGCATGAGATCATCGTACTTTATCTGGTGTAGCTTATGGAGCTGTTTTACTGAAATAAAAAGTGGTTGAAGGTAATCCTGTACAAAGTGTCTTCCTTGCTTTCCCACAGGAGACGCATGCACCATGGCCAGATTGAGATTCTTGAATTGCTCGTTAATACGGATAACAATCGGATCAAGCTCAGGGTCCTTATATGTTCCCTGAAGCTCGGAAATATGCGCCACTTCATCACTAACCAGATAAATGATTTTGGTGGCCTCCAGGTATTTTTCCGGTACCACCTTGTCTGACAATAAATGATCTACTTTGGCGATACGTTCAAGCAGCGATAATGTTCGATTGATCGTATAGAAGTGATACTCGTTAGCAATATCCTCGTCGCGCTGGTGCTTAATGTCACTGAGAGAGGTATATAGTATAGTAACTACAATAAAGACTGATATAGCACTCACAAGAACATAGATATAACTGATAGCAGAGTGTATTGGTCCAGAGTCTCTCATTCCCTAGCATCCTCTGTTTTCCATTTTAACATTATCGCCATATCACTCAGTTTTTTAAAATCGCGAATATTAACCGGCATGTAGCCAACCGTGTTCAAGCGCATTAATATTTCCGCCTGAACAGGTTCAGTCATGCTAAGCCCTAGAAATGCACTTCTCAGCTTCTGCTGTAAGTTTCTGTCAATATTGGGCTGGACCACCCAGACCTCATCCGGGTAGGGAGGTGTTGCCCATAACACTCTCACCTGACTTCGCAACAAACTCCCTTCCTTGTACATTTGGTCAATAACAATTCCGCTTGCAACAGCTGCAAAGACTTTGCCGTCCCGTACCCTATATGCCGCTTCATCGTGTCCGGCGGTATACTCGATACGGCTAAAGAATTCTTCCGGAACGATATCCATATCCTTGAAATAATACCGGGGAACCAGGTTTCCACATGTGGAGACCTTGTCACCAAAACTAAAAGACTCGCCTTTGAGTCCTCTGACAGACTTCACTTTACTGCTACCAGAAACTAATATATAGCTGCTTGCCTGAAGATCCTCATCACGAATAACAAGCGGAACCGCATTATCTCTATAATAACTTTCAACAAACTGATGTCCCCCCAAAAGAGAGATATCAGTTTTTCTCTCACGGAAAAGTGTCAACAAACGCCCATAGGAATCAGGCGTTATCAACTCAAAAGGAATACCAATCTGATTGGTTAAGTACTCGAGAAGAGGGATATAACGTTGGCGTAAATCTGCTTCCTGGACATCGGGCATAACCGCCACTCTAAGCACATTCGGAACAATGTTCTCTTCTTTGTCGCGCCAGTTACAGCCATATAGCAACCCGATCGTCATGGCCACAAGAAGGCTATACCGCAATAAAACGCTGAATCGGTATTTTATTAGCATGGCGAAATCCGGACTCTTATTCTGAATCCCGGAACAACAAGTGCTCCGGAATATGGCAC
>Ga0224511_10003222_pt1 | contig 11593 bp, 4 predicted proteins | sample SF_May12_sed_USG_2_FD_169988 | JGI IMG/M metagenome (GOLD analysis project Ga0224511, IMG submission 169988) | Sediment microbial communities from San Francisco Bay, California, United States - SF_May12_sed_USGS_8_1 | ecosystem: Environmental > Aquatic > Marine > Sediment | place: USA...
ATATTTCAGTTAGAAATATCTCGCTTAATGTGCATTTGTTGGCTTAAGTTTTTTTAATCGATACACTTACTTTTGTGTTTCCTACATAATTGTAATTTGTGAAAGAATCAGACAGCTTCCCTTTAAGGATTTCGAACTAAGAATGGCGTTGTCAACTCAATAATGCAAAAGTTTTTCATCACTTAATAGAAATAACAAATAACACAGTTTTATAGCTCATGTTTAATACCATCTATGTAGATTTATAAACAACAATGAAATTGAAACATATAATTTGTATTTAAAATAATAAAGCGAAATTATCTTTAATAATTTACCTCCCATTTATATGAAAAAAAGCATTTCAACTGTTTGATCTTTTTTCAAAAATGAAATAATAAAGAAAAAGGTAAACAGAAAAGTCGTCTGATGATTCAGTATTAAAAGTCATATTCTTCAAATGATGACATAAGGTTATGGTTCTTCTGTATGGCTGAAAATGTGAGTTTCATTCACCGTTCATAATCCGTATATTTCAATATCGCTATATACACTTAAATATAAATATTTACCACTTTCGTGGATCTTTGCTCTCGTAATTTTTGTTGTTTGTTTTGGTTCATACAACAACAAAATAATAGTTTTAAATGTCATTCATTAAAAATAAGTATTTTAATAAGTAGACAAAAACGTTGTTTCTAATATTTTAAGTTAAATATAAGTTGTTTATGGAAACATAATAGTAATGAGTATTTCGTGTTGTGGTTCGTATAAATTGCGAATGATACAAGTTGTTTCACGTGAAGTGTATTCATATCAAACTTTCCCAACATGAATCTGGGTAGGGGGTTCACGTCAATTTCTCAAATAATAAAACAATGATAAAAGTGTATGTGATATGAACAGAAAATGGTTTAACAAATAGAACACTTTCCCATCATGGAACTTACTCTTAGTGATGCGAATTACGTTCTGTGAAATGGATTGGAACTTTAAAATCACTTTAAGTAGACATCTGAATTATGTTCAAAATGCCATGCAAAATACCTAAAAATATTAAGAATTATAGCAAAAAAAAGGAGTGCGCGCTCATAACAGTTTTAAGTGTGTAGTTTATAAAACTGCTTGAAGCAAGATTTCTCCGCCAGCTTTGTTTGCTTATGATGATGGTGGCAATTATATGAATTTGTGGAATTATCGACAGTACAGTGGAAAATAAGCCCGTAGATTTTCATGTAGCTATGAGCGTTTGAACGTTTTGCAGTAATTTCTGAACGGCAATTACACAATTAGTTTAATTTATTTTGTTTTCTTTGAGCTTTAAACAAGCTGAATGTTATTTTACCATCTCGTTTTCCCTGGAGGCAAAGTCTAACTAGACAAATTATTCTCTCTAAAATAATTGTCAAATCAGACTGTAAATTATATACAACAGGGGAAATTATATACAAAGAATCCCTGAGAAATGGTTCATATTACATTTAATTATTTTCTCTTAAAACTGCAAGAAGGGAAATGGCAACTCGAATTGCGCATCAAGCTCCTTCCTCTTCTCGTCTGCACATAAGCCCGCGCTGCAGCCGCCGTGCTCGGTGTTGGTTATGTCGCGTGCACACGCCACGTGCCACTGACTTCTTGAACTGCAGCGTGTTCAGTTACGTCTTACAGCCGCGACTACAAGCATGCCCATGTATGGTCAATAAATATTTTAAAAAATGAAAACTTTGAAGAATTCACGTTTGTTTTTAACTTCTTTGCTTACTTAATTATTTACAATGTAAATGTATTCTAAGTACTAGACACGAAATTAAGTTGTTTTTTGTGTAATATTTTATTTTCTTCTAACAAAATCTAGTCATAAGTCATAGGTTTTCACCAAATCTTGTAATTTGACGTAACTGATATGTTTTAATTTTCAGGACGCGTAGTTATAATATTGTATTTTGCAATATACGTGTTAGCGTAATGCTTGACCGGTGTTTTAAACTAAGTTCCACATGCAAATGTGTGATGGTTTGCAAGGCATATTTTTATGTTGTCTTCATTTTCTGTGTCGTAACGGACTCAGTGAACGTCCGTGTGCATCGTCATAGGTAAGAACAACAGCGGCACACTACAGCACAGTGTTCAAAACAACAGCCTAGATTGTTCACTCATTGTTTGCTTTGATCCTGTGAAATTAATTGAAATCATTTACCAATGATTATTGCTTTGAAACCCTTTAATTACAGAAAATCCTATTTTATTATATCAATGTATTAGGACTAGATTTTGCTGCGATGTCGTGTTTTAATTGAAGCTAGTTTCCGAGCGTTTTCCGAGTAAGGCCTCACGACTGACATATTGGCCTTTTTAAACAGTGATTGAATCCCAATAAATCTCCACACTAGGCAATCCTTAAATTAAATGAAGTAATTATTCAGTCCTTCTCGGCAAATAAACAAGCGTGGAACCCTCTGCTTCAATTATCTTGTCCTTAAGCCGGGATGATAAAACACGAATGCGATAGCGTGCTTCGTACCCAAATCGATTCGTACTTAATCGAAGTGAAATCACATCGTCACAATAAAATTTCTCTTAAAGCCCCGGTATTAAATACGGCGAGTGATCCGTGGTCCCCATAGGTTGGGAGGCTATTAGTTGTCCTCGCCAGGCTGACAAGCGGCCTCTAATTGGTATTGAAAGATCGTCAAGGGCCACGTTCACGATAATAGACAAGAAATGGCTTAATGTCTGGACCTATCTCGCGACAATTTCCTCGGAAGAGACATCTCACAAATGAACAATTTCTTCTTAATTACTGGCCCCAGCCGCGCACACGGAGAGAGGCAGCGCTGACAGGAAGCCTGCAAACTTCACTTTCGACATCTAGGCAAAAATGCTATGTCTGACTGACCAATTTCCTTAATGACTGATGCTAGATACGGATTAATTGATCAAAATTTGTCACGACATTTTTTATCTTTATAATATATAAATGGTGCTAATTAAGCTATAATTTAAAAGACGAGAGTGACTTTTTATAGACATAATAGAATTATACTATAAATAACCGAAAACAGTTTACCAGTTACTGTCTAACCTACTAGAGCGGCACCTCTAACGGGCGGCTACCTCTCTCGACCGGCAAAAATATCTCCCTCGCGCAGTGACATTGGCCATTGAAAATAACCTCTGAGGAACAACACCTCTTTAGAGCAACTAAAATTTGTGTAGCCGCCTGATGTTGCTCTACAGAGGTTAGACAGTATGCCCAGTTATATTCTATGACACAACACTGCACGGCCAGGCGGTTCCTCCAGAAAGACGCATGTTTCTTTTCTAACCTGACACAGCGATAATTACCGCCCAAATTCTAGGACAATTTTCCGCCCGGACATTTCTCCGCTTGTTATTTTTTAAACCTCGAACAAATCTCTGCTCGTAACGTTTCAAGGCCGGACATTTCTCCGTTTTATGTTTGCGCACACTGAAAAAGCTCCGCTCAAAGCTAAATGATCTGTAGATACGGGTCACTTTGGCCATATATAACGTATTTTTTTCCATTTTTGTCTGAAAAATTTTTGGCGTATCAAATTGCACTTACTATACTTGTATAAACTTTGCCGAAAAAGAATAAGAACAAACATTTCAAGTGACCAAAAACAAGACTATTATTTTAGACTTTATCTTGGGGTAACCTTTAGCGTCGTGACTCAAGGGGAGGGCGTAGTTTGGCATTGCCTTCACATAGAGGCGTCGTAATTCGTTTAATGGAAATGACGCCCTTATGCCGTGGTGTCATAAAGTTGGTTTTTGATACGATCTTGAACATGTTTTAATTAGGATCCGATGATGGACGAATTGTCCCGGGTTGCGTAAATGGTCATAAACTCGCGATGAAACATTTAAAAATGTGTCCCGTTATGGCGTTAACATGAACACGAGCTGGGAGGGGCAATTAGCCACGTGACGTCATCACGTGATTTAAGAAGTTGCGACCAGTGTGTGCGCGTTGTTGCTGTGACATGTTTATGTTCCCGGGTCTGCCGTGGAAACTCCGGTATGGCGCTTCTACGCAGAGGCAACCGTTTGTTGACGTTCATTTTGTGACATTTATATAAAAGAAAGCAAAACTTATTCTAGCATTTTTAAGTTAATAAACACTTGGTTTGAAATATCAAGTAATTGAAATTTTCTGTGGGTGGAGTGGGGTGTCTTTGTTTATTAAGGAACACTGAAATAAAATAAGCTCACATAATCTATGATATCGTTTACGTCATGTATGTGTATTACGGTAATTACATAAATTTATTCAAATGCTCTGAAATATGCCACCAATCCTGCTCAATAACAGACTGACGATCTCAATAAGCAGACAAATAAAATATCACTGGCGAACTGGGGGCGAACGTATTATTTTATTGGCACTGTTTGCCTGCAAGTTTATTGGCTGACATTTTAGGCGAGGATTTTGCGCCATTGTTCAGCTAGTAAAGTTAGTTAAAAACAACAACAACAACAACAACTAACACCCTTCAAAGTACACGAGGCACAAGCTAAAATCACGAGACATTCGACTGTTATATTCATTAAAATGTCTTTTGAGTAACTAATACAATGTAGTAATATAACAAAATGATCATTAAACAAGAGATTTGATATGGGCATTGTGATAGGTACTCGGGACAGTCGAATTGACCCTGTCCCATCGGCCTCGGGCCGATACAACTCTCATCGGACAGGACAATATACATTTTGTTATAACCTTGTTGATAGCCATTCTAATATATTTATACCGTATGTTACAAATAAACTGCAAAGAAAACAAGCTGTTCTGCTTTAAATGGAATTCACTTTTAACACACAAGTTTGTGTCTAAATTACACTTTTAAATAAAAAATAATTTTCAAGTGCTGTATGAAAAGGCTTCACATTATATGAGTAATATTATCGTTAAACTTAATAAAACTACCCAGTACATAGTGCTTGGGGATCTTCGAATAAGCGAATTGGCAAAAACTGCATCATTGTGAAATGATGAAAATTCTAATTGGCAAATCCTTATAAAATATTATATTATTGAGAGAAATTATAGTTGTATTGTATTACTTTTCTAAGCACCGTATTTCTTTCAAAGCATGAAACAACAATAATTTTTAATTGATACATTTTACAAAGTAAAGCGACGTTGAAATGTTTCTTCGTAAATCAAGATGTTTGAGCGATTTTCAAAAGTGATACAGTTTAAAACAACATTATGAACAGAGTGGATTTCAGCCACTTTGCTGTCTTCATTTAATTGAAAAGATGATTGTAAAGAAGCTAACGAACTTTGATATGTTTTAAATATGACATGATCAAAAGTATACCTTTCATTTTCGCTTAGACTGGTTGTATTTCATGTCGATGTTGACGCAACGATTTTGACTCTCACAAATGCTCGCAGAAGTCTCGAATTTCACGTGATTTTCAGTAATTGGAACCCGATCTCGCGACGAGAGTCGTACGGCAATTGCACGAGACTGCAGCTTCTTCGGGTGCGCTCTTGTTAACGTAATGAACTTACTATTGCCGCAACGGGTTTATTTGTGTATAAAAAGATAAAATAAAACATAGAAATCTCAGAGCGTTTAAGCACAATTCTTCCAATTAGCGTTAATATTGCTATTGTATTGATATTGCATGAGCTGTTAGCTGGAAAACTAATCCTCATTAGGCGGACTTTACGGTTTTGGTCCCGGTAACTGACGACTGGCGGCGTGATCCTGCCCACCGGCCGCCATAAAACATCGACGCGAGAAAACATTTAGCTCGGGAAATTGATGTCAACGTCGCGTTTATTATCATAGATAAAATCATTATAGAGAATTCTGAGATTCTTTTGTTATTTAAGAATGTGGTAAACGTTATAACATTTACACTAAGTGAATAACAAGCCGTTTGTGAGAAAGCGTAGGTTTAATTAAAGGAATTTGAATTATCTTCGTATTTTAACATCTTAATAAAAGAACTCGTAATTCATCTGTATTAGATATTAAATTGATATTTATCTAGAGGGCATCGCTAAATTTCTGTTCATTCATAAGTTATTATTTTTTCAGTTATAATGACCATTCGTTTGAAGAAAAATACTTTTTACGTTCAATTAGAGAAAACATGCAGTAGACCCTAACTATTGTGTTGTTCCCCCTGTCACCAGAGCGATTCTGTGCGAGCACAATGACAACAGTTTACCGTGCATCTGTTAGAAACGCGGCGTGATCCTCTTAGTAACGCAAAGATTTCTAATTGATTTCCAAAATCTTCTTTGTTTCTAATTGGTAGGAATTTATCTCGATTGATGTTCTCTAGCGACGTAAGCGCCAAAGCTTTAAACCATTGTGGAACAATGCAGGGAGGCCAATACAACAACTCGTCTGTCAGACAAAATGCAGCGACGAACCACTGGCACAGCAGATAAACCAAGGTGTTGTCGTACACTCCCTCCCATGTAACCCTTGACTGACATGCTTGTGATTATGTGCAAATTTCTTAATAATATTATTTTGGCTTATTTAAAAGTACTTATGTTAAAATACTACTTCCGGCTGACATGTTGTTGTGGTTCCTTGTTGAACTGTTCCAAATGTCAATAGGTCGTTGCTATGGTAACTGGGTGACTGGTTATGTGTTGTGAATGACTAGTTGTGGCAAGTGGCAGGTTCACCTTTGCTATAGTGACTGACAGAATGAACTGGCGGTGGCCTTGTAGCTGTTATTGACTGGTAACTACGGGGACTGGTAGTTGTGACCTTTGACTTGTTTTATAATTAATTATCTCATTCTTTAAGTATTTAGTTGGTGTTATGGAAATATGTCAGTTGCTATGGTGATAGACTTGAAGTTAAATATATTAAATATTTAGATCTGTTTATTGATTTTAAAGTGCGCCGACTTACTTTTACTTTTTGGGGTTTCCTTTTCAGATGACAATACATCTTTGGTTCTGGGAATACTTTATGCAGATGCACTTCGTCTTTCATCTATCTCTTTGAAACGGGTACTTTATAAAGTCAAATTGTATTAGTCATGTTACGCTGCATAAAAGCAACGCCGTACAAACGTAAAATTACCGTTTGTGCAGTGATTTTCAACGCATATATACGTTTATGCAGCGACACACAACGCATAAAGCAGAAATTGCTTATATGGGGCGCAACTGTGCCTTTCTGTCGCATAAAGAGTATTGATTTAACCATTTATTATAAACCTAAAAATAAAGTTTTTATATATATGTAGATAACGATGTTGATGACGTGGGTATCTTCGGTTTTGAAATTTTGTAACATTGAAGTCTACACAGTCTATTATATTTTTTAAAAGCCATTGGCACATGTATATGACGCTGTGTACGTGCTATATTTTGTTGTTCATACTCTACCATTAACGACATAGTTATGACCATAGATTAAGTCAAAATTGAGATATTCTTCAATAATAAACACTGTATTGACCTGCTCGTTGATCTAGCTAATTGACATAGGCCTAATATGTTTTATTGTTGTTGTTTTTTGTGCCACACATTGCCCCGATAGAAACCATTTATGAGTTTACTTTTTTGCTTAACGTTTACCACAGCCCCCCATGTAAACGAGTATAATTATATACCTTCTTGTTTATGTTTAAGGTAAGACCTTTGTAATGGAAAATGAAGGATACACATTTGTATTTTTTTATTAAAATATAAACAAGATTTTTCATTAAAATGTGATATATATTATGCTTTTACTTGTCAACCATAGAATTTTTTTAATGCAAGTTACCTTTATTTGCTTAAATTAAATTATAGGGAAATAAAAGGTTCTACACCTTAGTATCTCACTTTAATATGAATCAAATGAAACATTTCAATCTTGTTGATAAAATCAAAAAAAATTAAAAAAACTGTGAAAAGCGGTGTGGTGGATCGTCCGTAAATGGCATATTGTTCAATAAAATAAAGTTTTGGAAACTTCTTCTTAGCTGCAAATCTGTGCATCCATTACAAAGGTCTTACCTTAAGGCCCATTCTCATATGGACAAACACTATTTTTACTGTCGCAAAATGCTTTTACTTATACTATTGGATTTGTACAGGTCAGAGGAAATTATTTCCAAACAATTTTAGCTAGGACAGGTGCATACATCTTTAAAAGTATTTATATTTGATTAATTACCACTTCTGACAAAGTATGTTACTGTAGTTGCATCAAATTAGCGCCATGTAAAACGGTTAAACTATTAAATCTTTTTTTTTTCGCATATATATTTTGTTATGTATCTTTGACAAAAATAACAGTCATCATTGTAACGTCTAGTAAAAAGCTTAGTTAAGTGGACACATAAACTCGATAGTGATGAACTTTTATTAACCATGCTTGACTTAATGTAATCTACAAAATGGTGTTTGATGTTGAGGCACCTTAGATATGAAGAGTATATTTACTTGTAAGGTCATAGTTTATTTGCCCAACAATGATGCTCTGTGAACACGAGCCTATGGGTGAACAAATAATTATGCGATTAAGATTATGCTTCTTACTTCAAGAAATTATCTCAATCTGTGCTGCCATGTAGTCACAGTATATTTATAGATGTAATAAAGTCGATATTTTTTGTTACTGAATCCCAGATAATAGGCTTACTAATAATACGTTATCAATAATAATTATTTATTCATTAAATATATATACAATCAACAAATACATACAACATAACATCACCTTTTCATTTTGAAAACAGTTTGAAAACAATGGACACATTTCTAAATACGTGTTACAGAACCTGCAATACCAAACGACATAGCCCTACAACAGCCGCCCAAAGAACAACGTAGCATTTGGTCGGCGAAGGTTCATATTCAATCAACGGACATTACGCCGGACCTCCCATTTCTGAACATTCATTATCCGCTAGCCAATGAAAAGATTAGCGTATACCTGGACAAACATAACCGCATGTCCTTGAATACAGAGGATTACTAAAAATGTTAAACAAAATAGCCACTTGTCCAAGGGCGTGGTTATAGTTGCCTCCGCGTAATGTCAATTACTAGAAAGTCACATTCCAAATAAATATGACGATGTTAAATATAGTTTTAATTTAAACGTAGAGAGAGCATATTACAAATAACATTTATAGTACTGGCCACAAGGTTTCATTTAAATATTAAATGATTTAACAAATGATTGACAGACATACCAGGCTCGCTGGAAATATTTAACATAACCTGAATTGCAACTTTGTATATACTGAAACCCGTTATATCCGACCAATAATCTAGCAAAAATGGTCTGACTAAACGTTTCTAGGAATTAATGCACAAGCTTCAGTTGAAAATGAATCCATGGATAAAAACATTCAAGTGAAATATACATGTATGTCCATGTTTCCGACCGTTAATGCTTATAAAGTTCGAATCAACGACACAATAACACAACTGATAGCTTGCCGTTTTGGCAAGTGTAGTAAATGTAACATGAGTGTTCGTGACTTGTCTTCAAGGAACGGCTGCTTGTCGAAAACGACGTCCTAGGTCAAAGGTTCAAAGTTTAACCCAGCCATATAAACGTAAACAGTTTCCAGCACTTGTTACGTAGAAGCACAGCGTGCTTACCTACAGATCTGAGAATAGTTGTTGGATAGAAACAGTGGATCTCTGAATAAGGAGGCTCCAAGCCGGACCGAGCGGTTCTCGCCGCCGCCTCCGCCACCGGAAGGGCTGTCATGATACAGAATAGGCACGCGGACCATGCGGTGGGCGGCGGCCGTGTGCGCCATGTTTGCGGCCTCGAGTTCCGCCGCGAGCTGGCGCTTCCACTTGTTGCGGCGGTTCTGAAACCAGATCTTCACCTGCGTCTCTGTGAGCTGTAGTGAGGCCGCCAGGCCCGCGCGCTCCGAGCTCGACAGGTAGCGCTTCATGTCGAACGTAGACTCGAGCTGGAACACCTGACTGCGCGAGAACACCGTGCGCGTCTTCTTCTTCCGCCGATTCTTCTTGTCTTCATCATTTTCGTCAGACGAGTTGCCGTCGTTAGAAAACGACTTGCCCAACGCGTCTGACGTGTGCTCGCCCTCCACAACTATCGGTGACGCCGTTGACGTGCGCGAGTCGTCCTTGAGCGGGCTGTCGTCCACGGCTATGTCGCTCTCGTCATCGGATTCTGCCACCGGGTGGCTCTTGTGATCCACGTCCCAGGCTGAAACACACCAGACACGTGCGGTTGAATACTAAGTTTGCATGTATAGATCTACACTGATTGTCTTTTTTATTTATTAATATAATAAGGCAAATGAATAAATTATATTTGTTAAATTAGTAAGGGTTGGTTAACTATGTTTTATTTTAATATTTTAACTGAAATGATGATTAAAACAATGTATTTTCCTAATCATTTAAAAGTATACACCGGTCTTTACATTTCGAACTATACTACTCAAGATTGTTTAGTAAAATCTATATAAATAGGTATTCGTTTCATTTATTGTGAATAAAGATAGCAGTTCATGTGTATATACAATTCTGCATTAGTAGATTAGTATCATGTGAATGAATAATTTAAAATTAGTAAACAGAATAATTTATTTGTGCAGCTGAAAAAAAGTTTAGTATAAACCAGACTGTATTAAAAGAGGTACCGAAATTTATTAGGACAATTACTAATTATTTCTTGAAGACCTTCTGAACAAAGACGCTGTAAGGCTATGTGACGCCGCATAACGCGCCTGCCGCATAAACGGCTTCAAATCCATTTATGCGTTGAAATGCAACGCATAAACGGCACACCCTATATGCGTCAAAAAGGCATACCTTTGCCGCATAGACAACCCAAAGTTAACGTTATGGATCTATGTTTTTGTATTAAAGACGTATTTTTAATGTAAATGAAACAAGTCTTTTTCGGAAAACAAAACACGTGTCAACATAAAATGCTTAATACATGTATAATGTAACGTCAGCATAGAACATAATTTATGTACAACATTTTAGAAGACAGAGGAAAAAGAAAATGACCAATTATTTTAAACCATTTTAGCTTACCTGACCCAAAGAGTCAACGTGAGCTATTGTGACGCTCAATGTCCAGCGTGCGTCAAACATTTGCTTAAACATCTTCTTCTTACCCACTTGACCAAACTGAGTGAAACTTAGCGTGTTCCTTGCATAAAGCTCTACAAAATCGCTGAAAGAATTATATTCAGCGGAGAGCTGTGATTGCCATGGCAACCGAAATATCTCTTTCATGTGATTCTAAAAAAACATCACATAGAGCTTTGATATTTTGCATGTAACGTCATTTAGTGGTTTTCCACGAAGTGTGCTAAAATTATGCCCCTAGCGTTATTAGTTTTATCTACAGTGCCCGTCCGCCTTTCCGTCCGTAACACTTCGTGTCCACTTCATATCTCCTACACACTTTTTTATCATGTGGGGGGCTATAATGGATTCGCTTTGTCGTGTCCGTCCGACGGTTGGTCGGTCGGTCCGTCCGTCCGTCCACCTCCATTATCGTGTCCGCTCTATACATCCTATACCAATTGAGGGATTTTCTTCAAACTTGGCTGCAATGGGTTTTAAGTATATTACCATGTCCGAAATATATGCAGTATTAGT
>Ga0224511_10003223_pt1 | contig 11591 bp, 8 predicted proteins | sample SF_May12_sed_USG_2_FD_169988 | JGI IMG/M metagenome (GOLD analysis project Ga0224511, IMG submission 169988) | Sediment microbial communities from San Francisco Bay, California, United States - SF_May12_sed_USGS_8_1 | ecosystem: Environmental > Aquatic > Marine > Sediment | place: USA...
GTTTTATGAAATTTTACTTCGTACTTTATCAACAACGATAAACTTTTTTTTTCATTTAGAACATAAGTGATAAATAAAAAGGAACAGGTGCTTACAATAACATTAGACGTGATGTGTACATTTTACAGAAACGTGTTTTAAGCCTGTGATAATTTGCTATGTTCTTCTTCAAACTCTTTCTACATACGCAAGTTAGTTTGTTTCCTGGGGGAAAAGAACAGAAAACAAGTGTGTACTTCATGGAAAACATTTTAGAATAATGTTTTACATTTAATCAACTGGGGTGGGAAGCGTATAAGAGATTTTTCTGGAAAGGAAACAGTTGAGCGCCTCTCAATGTTAGTGACCCTGAACAAATGATTAACAACAACTGACTATTGTTACGTTTTTATCTGGTAAACCAGGCTACTGTTGTGTGCTAGGCAATTTAAGACACCTTAAGCAATATGTGCACATTCTATTGACGTATACTAAACTAAAGTAATTAAACTTATTACCTGAATAAAAATCGATATGCTTCTTCAAGGCAACCTCAAATTACGTACGATACATGTCACCAGAACTCATCGGTCTGGCGTTTTTACAGCTCCTTAACAAAACGAAGTATAATTGAGGTGAAAAATACTCACGATGAACATGATAACCAACATGATCATTCCAAACAAATATAACAGTGGTTTTAAATTGTCCCACCCTATGGGTCAAACGTTTACCTTAAATAATAAGGAACATCTTCAACCGTCTTTTTTCGCTTGGTTTACCTTAGTTCAGTGACACAGAAACATTCAATGGGTGAACTGTCTGTTATCATATATAAAATGGATATACTTAGCTGAGTTGCTACGTCAAAATACTCTATGCCATATAAGTGACGTTGGCCAAACATCATTTCTTTTCACCTCAGTTTTGGAACCATACTTTCATTATTAATACATCACTGTATAAAGCTATTGTTTTGTGTTGATGTTATATTTTTATTGTTTAACGGAAATTGACGACGTGGTGTTAAAAGTACTTTAACACGCTTAGTAAAAAGTCTGCACATATGGAATTGACACATTTCTAAACGACTGGTGGATACATACAATAAATACGCCCTACGACCGTTTCTTTCAAAATACTTCGTATACTGCCAGAATGATTGAAAATATACAATGTTATGCTTATTATCGCCAAAGATAATATTGTGAGCCATATGTTTTGAAAATAAGATTTTGAAGTTCTTTTAAAACAGTTTAACGTACAATGATACAGGTGTGAGCTTTTTAAATTATTGTTAATGTTTTTCGTCCTTTTATTTCAAAAGATTGCAAAGAGCTTATGTAAAGCATTGTTTAAATAAGTCTCCAGGAAATTAATGTATTGAAAATGCTCAACGAGCCACTACAAAATGTCATTTTAAATTTTGTAGTAGATTGTTGTCATGGTATTTGTGAACGTTTTTCTGTTTTCTATAGGAAAAGAAGTCGCATTACAAATATAAGACTTATTAAATGCGCATATGATTTTCTTTTAGGATCTATCAGCTATTGTAATACGAAGCACATGTCTCGACCACTGATTTTCGAGTACATTCATTTGTCTTTTGCGTAATCTTAAAATCTTATTTCATCAAATGGTTAGCGTACAGAGGTAAACGAATAGACGGCTGTCAACTTTTTTTTGTAAAATTTACAAATGTTTTGTTTCATAAATTAATATGCGTATATATATGAAAGTCAATAAAAGTAATTTTTGTCTACTGCTGCCGTTAGTAGTTGTGTGTGAATGTTGAATCAAGTCCAGTACAAACATTGTACAATTTGGTACTGGCTTTCTCTGTCATCCAAGTTTTCCAATCAGTACCGACAGTCGTGGAACAGAGATATCAAATTCTTAAACTGTAAACTCAAACGCATTTACACAGCCTTCAAGCATAAGCCGTGTGTTGGCGAGTGTCTGTTCCTTTACAACACATATATAACAACAGGGTATCTGTGGCTTTTTTAATTAATTAGCATATTCAAAAACACACGTATAAAAAACAACATATAATCCTTTTAGTGAAATTGTGTATGTTAATTAGTTTTAGTCAAATGTTTTATTATGATTCTTAACTAAACTGATGAAAGGGAGAGCAATACATATACATTCATGTAGATGTTATTCTTTGTGGTTTAGGTATACCGACTGCGTGTTTTTCTTATAGATTATGTTCTGGACAAAAAAACAAAAATGTAATTTTAAAACAGAAAATAAAACAAATGATATTCTTTTTCCAACAAATGTTCAGTAATGAGAATAAACCAACAATATCATCATGCTCATTATAAACGATTCATTCCAATTATTTATTAACCATCAATGCAAAAACCATTACCCACTAACACTTTTTTCAGTAACATTAACTTCTCGTGATATATTCAAACAATGGCGAAATAATAATAGTTTGTTATAGTAATAACAAACGATTAACCTCAACTAAATAATAAGATTCATCTATTTTGTACAAACCACACACGTTAGTTCTCGGTCATTGATGTATGGTGGGCAAGGGAGAGAACCGCACACGGTCTTCAGAAAGTAGAACAAAGCTCCATTCAAATTGTCTTGTGTCCCCGTGAAGGTCTCCGGAGTTTCGTCCATACATATAAACTCCTTTGAGGACACGTGAATGTTTTTTTCACTCATAAGAAATCCGGAGTATTTCTGAATCCATACCGTAAGACATGTCTGTTTGGCTGGTATCATTAGGACATTTGTGCTGTTGGTTCGACAGACGGCACATGGGACATTGTGGTTTCGAAGAGAATCCCAAATGGATCCGTGGGTCTCGTATTCAGCTCCATGAACGTATCCGACCAATGATGGCGATTGCTCAGGAGTCCATTCGGGCTCTTTAGGCAGGCACAGATAATTAGTTCCCGCCCCAGTTTCGGCATGACTTCCGCCGCCTGCGTATCCATCGTACACGAGCTCTGACGTTGGAGAGCATGACGTACGCCCCCACCGGACGAACGTTGTACCGCCGGGGTCTTTTATGCGGCCGTAATACTCTAGACTTTCTAAAACAAACACAGACAGTCGTAAATCCTACAGCATGTTTCATGTTTAATGTCATCAAAGTCACCCGTATTGAACATGTTTCATATCTATATTTGCCAATATTTACCTCTTAAATGGATTTCCAGGAACGTCACAGTTTCATTAAACGCAGTTCGAAGGTCCTATATTAAAGTGTCCTTTTCTGAAAAGGTTCAACTTATAAGAGTTGAATATTGTACGTTTAAGAAAATCAACAACAACCATTTCAATGCAATGGTAATGCTCGTTTAAGGAGTATATATTACCTACCGCTTAGTTGATGTTGAAGAGAAGAAACTTGTTTTCTCAATGTTTCCGAAATGGCAAGTAGGTCAGTACTTCGCTGTTCCAATGTGACCAGTTTATGAAGAACGTTGAAGTCATACTCAAATCTGTTAGTTGTAAAGCAGGACCAAACAAGCGGAAGAGAAGCAAACTCTTACAAATCCATAGTCCTTAAAATCAACATTTTGAATTTGATTGAAACGAGCAGAGCATGCAAGTAAAACTAAGAGAATAATGAACTTTTTTGATGGTTTGCTTGTTTGTATGTTCCTGTAAAATCAGCAGTTTCAATGGTTATATGATACTATTTACCAATATCTTTTGCGTGTAATTATATATGCATGAAAAAGTTTCTTTCGCTCAGTATTGTTGTTTTAACGAAGTTGGAATTTAGTAATGTATTTTGAATAGGATTGCTTTATGTTCCTTGATTTCAGAACTTTAGTATACTGTAAGAGATCACGTTCTGAAAGGAAGATTGTTACATGCTTGCGTGTTTTGGTTTTTATTTTGTTTCCCGTCTTTTATATCGAAATCGTGAAAGAATTTAAGTTTTTATTAAGAAAAGCTAATGTTACCTTTTATGGGTGTATTTTGACAAAACTCTTGTTTTGCTTTTATTACGAAAACAGGCCATTTTCCTTTGTCAACTCCAACACTTTCAACGCTCAAACATTAAAATGATGTCTCGTCGATTTGAGCGTCGATTGTTACTGTGTTTAGAGAAGAAAGATGCCAGTGAATTCGCAGCAATGGGGTCTGTGAGATTTTATTGCATACAATAATAGGAAAATGCCACAGTTTTAAAATGTTTTCATTAACATTTCAAATGTACATACATGTGTACCAATCCCTACAATTGCAGTTTATATAACAATAACCTTAACCCACAACCGGGCAGATGAAGAGAAAGTTCATCGACTACGATTACCGTTCCAAAATGCGTTATGATATGGTTGCTCAGGACATATCGAACACCGACCATTCTTTAAATATTGATGAGATAAGTACAAGAATGTCACCTTTTCGCATAACTGATGCAATTACAATTTCGTTATAGAATGAAAACACGGCATGTTCTATCCCCATGTATGTTTGGAAAATTCTACGTCAATAAGTTTTTGATATCATTCAACACATTAATATCGTACACTTGTTTGTGTTCTATGCAGTAACTTACTTTTACCGTGTTTGGACATTTTTAAATGAATAGAAACCCCTAAATAAATCATTTCGAGACAGTAATTTGATACGTTTAAATAAAAAGATTAAAAAAAACACAACAACTTTAGTATTGCATAGTATTTGATTGTGCATGTATTTATCGTATGTGTTACTTTTCTTGCACTCAGAACTGAATGCGCAGAGAAAGACTGCGTTTGTCAGAAAGTGTTAGTTTGGTAAATGACTGTCATAATAAAACCTGATGAGTCCTGAAAACGACATAACTTGACGCAGGTATGTTAATGGAAACGAGAACAAGTTGTCAGTGCCTGTAAATGGTACCGCGATATCACAAAAAGCAATCTGATTGCTAACATTAATTTTTTAAATAATATATTTACATCAACATTGTTCAAATAAGAAATTTGCATACATGTGCAAGTTGCTTTTGTAAAAATATATCTTTCAAGAACCATTTTTTATAATGAACAACAATGAAATATACATGCAAATAATACAACATAAAATAAAAATCGATACGGTTATTGAAGTGTGCACACCATTAACCTGGTCGAAGTTTAATGTAATTTCACAAAACAACTCTCGACGCATGACTAATACCCTTGTAATAAGACATTTTGTATAAAATGTGTTCGACATTCAGCATTTTATTGTGAGCTTGTTTTCAAGGTAAATGATTGTTCTGTTGTTTTTATGTGAACAAATAAAATACGTAAACTATTCAAAATTGTGTTAAATGAGTAAGTTCGTGAAGATTATCCATTCCTACCTCTAATGAATAAAATAAAACAAAAAGGTCTAAAAAATATTTATGATATAATTATTATCACTGTCGGTAGATCCAGTCATAAAACATGAACATCGCATCCTGGAAACAAATACACTGTTATTTCCTGATTAAACACTTATGAATCATACACTAGTTAAGAATACTTAAAAGTGTACATAAATATAAAGGAAATATATAAATTCCCACAGTTTCTTTGTACAGACAACGCACGTAAACTCTCGCTCATCAATGTACGGTGGACAAGAAAGTGAACCGCATACGGAATTCTGAAAGGCTCCTTTCCTATTTACGTACATGGTATGCTCCAGTTAATGACTCAAGGTGTGAGTCCATGCAAAATATTTCTTTAGAGCAAGGTGAATAATGTTCGCTTATAACTCATCTAGAGCATTAACGAATCCATCCCGTATGACACGTCTGTTTAGCAGGAACCATCAAAACATTAGTGCTGTTGGTTCGACAGACAGTAAGACGTAGTTTACCGTACTGGTAACTTGGTTTAACCGTACTTGATATATTTATTTTATTTTTATCTTAACAACAACTTATAATTTAATCAAACGAACGACGTGAATAGTAAAGTTATTATGAACTGCTTTTATGGAACACCATTTTTATATTAAATTTGATGACTCTGAACACAAATGCGCCTTTAATCACCTTGTTTATTAAAAAAAAAAAACTTTATCAAAACATAACAGTCTGTATATCTTCATGACTATTCACTATTCTCTAAGATCCGTTAAACACAATGATCTTGTTCTGACAAAGAAACTAAAAATACATTTCTTCAAGGGTTCATTCTCTTATTACAGCATTTCAATATAAGAAACTCCCCTAGCCTTAACTCATTTAAATCTCTATATCAAAACTATTTGTTGAATAACAGAATAACAGTTAATTCGTTTTGTGCTGCAATTATATACAATAACGAATATCCATGGTTAAATTCATGAGCTATCAGTTTCGGCATGACCGGTGGTAAACACGAATAATCGAGGTACATTATTGTTGCCGATTTTTTCTCTAATTATTGATACACTTGCAGCATCCGGGGAACCAGAAGTAGTCCAGTTCCGTGTCATCAATGTCGTCAGGGTCTGTGACGCCGAGCTTGACCACAGCTGCCCAATACAGGCTCTGCTCCTGGGAGCACGTGCAGCCCGTGCAGTTGCTCCTCACCCTGCAGAGAGAATAAATGTGCTATTAAAGGGAAACATAGTTTATATTTCATTGAGACGTGTGTGTATTTGCAGTCGATATAAGTATATACACACATTTATATAAAGGTGTTCTATACTTGAACTTGTTTTAATAAGTCAATTTACTGATAATCGTTTTAGTAGCTGTTGTATAATGCAAGTTGTAAAACAGAAACACTTAAACTCTATAAACAACTATTAAAGAGTAGTCTTTACTCTTTACACCTTGACGAAGACAGTTAACGCATTTTCATCAGAGTTTTCGGAACGAAACACGATTAAAAATACTACTAACTGACAATCGTGATTTGCAAAATATTGTCTTTGATTGTCGAATTGCAGAAAAGTCCTATTCCGGCCCCAAACGTCCGGATATGTTGTTGGGGTAACAAAGTACACCCATCTGAAACACCACAGAATAATTGGTGTTTTAGTCTAAATCTGTTTAACACAATCGTGGCTATAATGTAATTACATGCAGATCAAAAACAAAAAATAACAGTACTTAGCTCATATAGTAGTTCGCATTGTTATTAAATATATTCAGTATTCTAATTAAGACAATACTTACGAATGACAACATCCATGAGTAAGAACTCCTGTCTGGCGTCGTTTCCTTGCAGGAGGGGAGGAGTTACAGGTGTACGCACACACTTGTTGAGACGCGACTGAGGGAACAACTGTGGTCCGGTTGAACGCATATGCATGCATGTACCGCTTTTGAAACTCGTCCTGTTCCTTTAGGGTTCGGAAATAGCCCGGGAAGAGTTTCTTTATGTTGACTTCGTTTATCTTCCTATGTGTTTGCTGCTCTGATAAACATGATTGATATCTGAAAGTTAGATCAGACATGTCATTTGCTTTTATACGCCATTGTCTTCCACGTGTATGTATGTAATTTTTAAAATATAATAAATAACAAAACATTATCATCATCATCATCAGCATCATTATCATTATCATCATCATCATCATCATCATCATCATCATCAGCATCATCATCATCATCAGCATCATCATCATCATCATCATCATCATCATCATCATCATCATCATCATCATCATCATCATCATAGCGACGGAAATAATGAACATGAGACATATACCTGTTTTCCCGGTACACAAGGACAGCAACAAGAGCGACCAGTGCCACGGACACGCAGGTCAGAAACACACTGACCACAACCTAAACGGCATAAGAACACGTATTTGCTCAAAAACACATGTGTTAGGGTTTTTAGTGTGTATGCATCGTGCAATAATGCTGATGTGTGGTAAAACATTGGCATTTCACTATTTCTACTAGCAACGCCTTGTTTGTATTTGCACATCTTTATTAATTGTTAAAACACGATGTTTGTTCTTTTACATATTAGGATTAGAAGGAAAGGTGTATTGGGCTTATACTAAACAACTTTTAAGTAAATGTAGATCAATTGGACAGACAGGCATCGGAAATGATCACTTGTATGACAATTTATCACATAGGGGATATATAAATGTTTAAACTTATGTCTTACCAAATACCTCGGCGCACTGCACTTGACCATGGTTACCTACATGTAACAATGCATTAAAAATGCAGGAACATATTTAATTCAAAACGAATAAACAAAAAACAGTGCGTACATGCCTTTAAAAGCAGAAGAAAACGCTTACTGATATTTTTAGAATACTTGAATTAAGTGTATCAATGTAAATTATATTTTAAAACGTTTAGTATATATATGTACACATTGCAAGCGCGTATTGTCATGCATATGTTTATATAATTATGCAACATAAGTACTTGTTCTTACTTTACGAGGAATGTTTGGAATGTTTAAGGACTTTTGCTGTAGTTTAATAAATAATAAGAATTGAAGAACAAGAAAAACCTCATTTTTTAAATTCTTTTACAGTCAGCTGTAAATGGTACAATAAAATACATAAAACATCAAGCAAATTACAAATAAAACTTAACACACACCGAAGCATACATGGATCACGCTAACGTCACGTCAGTGCTTAATATGTTAACGTCAAATTTATCCGATAGTCGTATCGACTCACTTCTCGACGTAATCTCCATTTACAGCGATGCATTTTCTATGCCTCTTGACCCATTTGTCATACGTGTCCTTGTACCAGATGTTGTCGAATGACAAAAACTATTCTCTGGGTTTCAATTGGTAACTCCATCCCCGAATCAAAGAGTTGACCACGCAGCTGTGCTTTTATTTCTGGAAAAACTCGAAAAGCCATCGGCGCGAGGCCCGGGCTATAGAGTGGATGCTCAAGCGTCTCGAATCCCAGGAGACTGATTTTCAACTGCATTGACTGTGCACTGTGGCCGGGGACGTTGCAACAGCATGCCCGTTCTGTTCTTGAAAAACGCAAACATGTGTTTTCCGCCGCTTTTCTTAACCCGCTCTTTCTACGGGGGCGGATTCCAGACAGATGATTCCTGTTTTGACTTGGGATCATAGTGGAACAACCAAGTTTCGTCCGTAGTGATGATGCGATCTTAAAATGACGACCCTCTCATTCGACGCGTTGCACGAATTCTTGGAAGTCGTTTTTAAGAAGTCTTGGGACCCACCTGGCGCTTACTTTCGACATATTGTCTTTTTAGGCAATCGTGGACGATGGACGCAGATACACCAAGTTTACTTGACATTTCTCGTGCATTGCGTCATCAATCATCCTTTATCAGTTGACAACCTTGTATTTTACTACAGTTTTCAACACCGATGGCCGACCTCATCGCTTGTCATCCTCTACTGACACTCTTCCGTTTCGGAACATGTCGTGCCATCTAAATACTAGCGATCTACAGCATTTGTTGTTGTACTAGATGCTTGATTTTAAAATTCTCCATTGGTGTCTTTTTTATCCCTACACAAAACCTAATTATTGCCCTGACTTCAACGTCGCCTATTGACGTCATTTTTCTCCTAATTTATGTAAGCACCAGTTATGTTAAAACCGTTGCTATTCAAACAAGTGTAACGATTTACAGGTAGAATTTTAAAGAAATGACGTGGATGTTGTATTAAACGCTTGTGCTGTTTCGTGAGGATATCCCTTGTTATTTAAGAAAATTGTTATCAATTAAATATATCGGCACTATTAACCTCAATACAATAAAATCGGAGTGCTCCGGATATGCGTTATGTGAATTCTATAGAAACAACTTTCCAGCGGTATTTGTTTATTCCTGTTAGTAAACGTCATACCACATATTGAGCACATATTTAAATAACATTTTGTGAAATATGGATAAAAACGCACCTAACGAAAAAATACAGCAAAAGTCCTAAAACTTCAGAATACCTCTCGTATATGTGCGTCAATGGATGATAATCCCGGTTAAATATATAAAAAGTTGGCACATAAACAGTACGTTAAGTATTTTGTAACTTACATGTTAAACTATACATTACTAATATATTCTTAAATGCAACTAACAAATTACAACAACTTATGTCGGTCTTAATTAATCTTATACGATTATACATATAAACCTTAAAAACTTTCTTGACGTTTTGTAAAGATGTCCATTAGTATATTGGCCGGTTAAACATCAATAAACGTGTTCTTATGTTTACATCAGAGAAAGTTTGAACCGGATGTAATACGGCTAAAGATGGTGATGACTGAGATTGGATCATAATACTTTTATAAATGTAATTTTGACATTGAGAGCGAACGTCAATTAACGTATCGACAGACTGCTTAAAATGACGTCCAATGCCCGACGAAATGCGGGAATTCACGTTAAGCCATAACGTACAACGTCAACTAGACCAATAAAACTGAATCTTTTGAGTATCACTAGTTACGCGCACATGCAATGTTTGACGGAACGAGTTTCCCGCCATTTTGTTAGGTATCTGACGTCAATTCAAGTTCTGTCGAAACGTTAAATGACCTATCGGCAGCCCATATGCAGGAGCATGTAAAAGGACGTTTGGTCTGGAATCATGCGATACGTTACGTCATATTGCACAGCGTGATTTAGGCCAATCACACGACTGCATCATTTATGTATCGATGGCTTTTCCACACGCATCGCTTGAGGTAATGTGATTGTCTGTATTTGTTGGAACACTGGAGGTCATTTCAAGCGTTCAAGCAATAGGTTTATTAGCAACACAATATAAATGAGATATCAACTTACGTTGGACGTGACATTCTTTCTCGCTTTTGGCGGAGCATCGGACGCCATTTCAAGCGTATTGTCCATACCTTAATTATAATTAAATCTAAAACGTGTTATCTGTACATTCTGTTCGCCGCTTGTTTTACAGTCTTAACCTTGTATATCCTTAACATTGATTGGATGGGTAACATTTAAGTTGTTTACATTATTATTAAATATGCAAGATCATGTGAGCATGCACAACAATATCAATATATATAATATGCCCCTACAGTATATTAGCATGATCAATACGACGTAAGAGTATACAAACCTATATAAATCCGTCGAATGTTACATAAACCAAGTACTACTAGATTAGTGGCAAACGACAACTTTTCACCAATAGTTGAGGTTTCATAAAATCATCCGGTTTTCAAGTAATTCTATGATCTGGTAATTCTATATCATTTTTCCTGTGTTAAATAATCCTATATACAAAAGAGGATGATAATATGACAGCGAGGCATGCACAATCTTAAGTTACTGGTTCAGACGAAAAGCAAAATAAGGGTACTGTGTCACCATTAAGACGTAATATGTATTGTGTGTATTCATGGAATAGATGCGTCTTCATGCCTGTAGTCTGAGTAGTGGCATTAATTGATGCCTTTAAGGTTATATTAACAATATAGTTGTCAAGTCACTGCATGCAAAGAATTTATTGTGTTCATAAAGCATAACATTTTTCGTTAAGTTTAAATAATAACAAGAAAAAGTAAAACAGAGGCTGTTTTACAGAGACGGTCTATTATAAAGCTTGGTGTGATATGCAAATTCATGAATTGTTATGGGAAGTGCTTTATGTCATGAAATGTTCACTTGTAGTTCCAAGTATTATGATTGGGCGGAGTAATTTCTTTTCAGGTATACTGGGCGTGTA
>Ga0224511_10003224_pt1 | contig 11590 bp, 5 predicted proteins | sample SF_May12_sed_USG_2_FD_169988 | JGI IMG/M metagenome (GOLD analysis project Ga0224511, IMG submission 169988) | Sediment microbial communities from San Francisco Bay, California, United States - SF_May12_sed_USGS_8_1 | ecosystem: Environmental > Aquatic > Marine > Sediment | place: USA...
TCGATTGGATGAACCTGATACGCGCGAAAAAATAAAGGCCACACTATTGTAATGCAAGTGTTTTACGAAATTTTGCTTCGTTCGTAGATTAATGTTTTGGGGTATTGCTTTCTAAAGTGTTTTTATAATGAATCAATATACAGTTACGTGACAAACAAAATATTTTATGGATAAAATGAATTACGTCTCTAGATGTGAACTGGTTTATAGTGAAAAGTCTGACATATTACCCAATCATTATTAGGTTCGCCTCACTACGTCTAAATTCCGCGGTTTACACTTTGAGTCATGAAATAGGTTTGTGCTGTAAAATTTGCAGAATGTCAGATGTAACTCTGAAATTTAATTTAATCTAAAAGGTAAAAATTCCACTATTATAAGTAATGAATTAAATTAAAACCTGGAACAATAAAATACATTTATTTTATGAATAAATTATATGTATTGTTGTCCATGTTTGCGACTACGAGCTCATTTGTCTAGTAGAGATTATATAACTTTTGACTTGAAACTCTCATTTAATGTTATTGGCTTGAGCATGTGCTATGTGTACAAGATAAGACTTGCAAGTTTTTCCTGCCTCGGTTTGTCATTACACAAGTAATTAATATCCTTAATGGAATTTGAAGACATCACTCACTTTCTAACAAAGTTGGCCAAAATAGCTGTCCACTTGACAATATTCATTGTAAGTTTTCTGTCATCTGTGTAAGATTTATGTACAAGTACTTAACCTTGTGTTATATTTTCTTCCTTTTTTAATCTGACGCCGTTTGTCTTTTTTAAAGACATTTCTTGTTAAATATGTGCTACATACTGTAGTACGTATATTACTCAAATGCGTTTAAAGGTAACATGAACATGTAAAGCATGTTTTAAAATCCAAAACACGTATTGCGTGTTTAACTACATGTACATGTAGTTGTTTTCCATACCATCAGCAGTTATTATCTCAACAATTTTGTTTTTCAGTAAATACCGCTTAAAAAGAACCCGCTTATACGAACTTCCGGTTAAAAGGAACTGATTTTCATTCCCCAATCTTTACCTAAGAACTACTTCGCTATACGTTTATAAGGAACCTCGGTTATAAAGAACAAATTTTCATGGTCCCGATGAGTTCCTTATAAGCGGGTTTTACTGTATACCCTTTGGTCGATTTGACGCGTTTACTCGTATACATGTACATTGGAATATTTAAACTTTTCACACAGACAGTCATTTGCAGCAGTTGAGTTTAAAAAGCCCAATCATGGAACGCATGCTTATGCTAAGCTTTGACACTGACCATTTTGTCGGTGTCGACGAGGTTGTTGATGTACAGCAGATTGGTCCACCAGGTGGCGCGACAGTCGTCCTTCTCAATACCATCCTGGGGCCACAGGGGGCCGTCACCCCACAGCTTGACCAGGGGTATGTAGAACATCATGAACAACATGTAAGGCGGCGTCAGTCTGTGGGGTACAGGAAGTTTTGATTAGAGGAAGCATTTTACAAATCAAAAAGCCAATAAAAGCAGTTTATGTGAAATGTATATTACGTCTTGCTCTGCGTGTTTCTTGTGTGTCCTGCTGTTTGTTTGTTTTTAAAAGCGTGAAAAATGGCTGTACAATAACTATTCGTATAAAGTTATTAAGTGCATTTAGTGCTTTATTGCACAAAGTTGAAAGAATTGCTACTAGAATGACATTTTGTAACTCAATGTAATTATATGACCATAAAAAGCCATGTGCGCTTTGTTTACATTATTTTCAGCTTGTTTGTGGAACATACTGAAAACCATTGTAAAATGCCAAAGAGTGAAGGTAGGCAAGCCATGTAACACACCTCCAGAATCGGTGGAAATAGAACATCTTCCAGTTGAATTTGGAAGGTCCACCTCGCTTCCTGATCTCCATCAGTGTGAGGTACGCCACCAGGAGTCCGCTAACATGATACAGTTATTATATTAAGGTAGAATACTTGTAATGGTCTTCGAGGGTTACACATTTGTATTTTTTATCAAAATATAAACAAGATTTTTCTCATTAAAATGTGATATATATTTTGATTTTACGTTTCAACCATAGAAATTTATTTTTAAAATGTAATTTACCTTTATATCGCTTAAATTAAATTAAAGGGAAACAATTTTACACCTTATTACCTCCCTTTAATATGAATAGAATGATGTTTTTATCTTGTTTATAAAATCAAATAAGCAAAAAGCGGTGTGGTGGATCGTCTCTAAATGGCATATATTGAATATTTTTTTTAACTTCTTCCTAGCTGCAAATCTGTGCATCCATTACAAATATACTACCTTAAAGTAACACCCCTTAGTTAATGTTAATTACGAAATAACAGAGTAATTGCGTACTGCGGTCTAGAAGCCCCTGCATGCGTACAAAGTAGGGGAACCTCAAAGATATAGTTTATGTTTATTCAATATTAATTTAATACAAAGGTTTTATTATTTGTTTTTTAAAAGTGTGTAAACAAATGCAAGAACACTTATTCATTGAGCTAAATAATAATAAAAAACAATAAAAAACCTTTATATATTTAAATGTTAAAACTTTAACACGCATGTCTTAAACGACTACAGGGATTTATAATTCAACATTTGGGCAGTGTTAATGTTTGTACAATATAACCTTAACGATTGTGCAAATCCTGATGGAAACCAACCTGAGAACGAAGAAGGTGTCCACGGCAACAGTGGCGTTGCTAATGGCTTGGAAAGAGAACCGACGGAGAGCCTTCGGCAAATATACATACATGTTGTCTGAAACCAATACACATATGTTGGCGTTCGTGGAGCAACAATTATATAATTAACACCATACGAGAGTTCAATCGCTTTGTTAATATAATTGATTAATAATTTAAAAGTTGTGATTCTGTAAAAGTCTATTTTATAGATACTACTTAATGTGCAGTCACTACTATTTTTGCATTTGATTATAGCCTTAACACAACCCTTACTGCAATTATATCGTAATGCAAAAGTTTTATTGTTAGCATTGCCTTGCTTTCAGGATGTAAATACTCTTTGCGTGAGACATATAACATCCAACACATCAGGTAAATAAAATGACGTCATTCGTCACTTAACATATAGCGGCTTGATATGAACAAAGTTTGTGTGTTCAAGTAAGTAGTGATTGAAAAACACACTGAAGCAATATGACACGCCCATTACCTGTCACGCTAATGCCAAACGCGAACGTATGCCCCAGGACGACCCACGTCATGCTGATAAACCGAATTCCATTCACACACGTTAACGTCTTGGAAGGTTGGCCCGTGCCCAGGATTTTCTTGGCGTTCGTGTACACGGAAAACGCCAGCAACAGTTTACCCGGTATACCTAAAAAAGAATATAGACAATATAGACGTACACATAAGTACAAATAAACTTTTATTTTAAATAGTGTTTTTGTACTTTACGCTGCATTATTTATAATTCCATTGTAGAAAAACACTTATGCATTATATTTTCCTAACCTGTAAAAAGGATGTATGTCATTTGATTATTATACACAACTTGCCTGGTTCGTATTTTGTAACTACTCTTTCGTTGTTTTCTATCTTCTTTACATCTATCGATGAGTGGGATACTTTTCTTGTTGAGCCTACCAAAATGGGAAGCGATTCATCGTAGACCCCCGTCACTATCTGACCCTTTTCAACGTGACCGTTCATTTGGTGTGACGCGTTGTTGAATGTTTCATAACCCTTATGTTGCTGAAAGCATTGCAAACTTTCCTATGATATTATATATACATGCATTGCATGCATTGTATGCGTATAAGTCACGAATTAAGAGTGATAATAAATTTTATAATTTAAAAGTGTTCCTACAAAATTATTTAGGTTAAGCATACGTTTAAGCACATTTTTACAAGCGCCTCCTTAAAATATGATAAGAAAAAGTTTTTCAATTGTGAAATACGTATTTCATGGCAGGTACATTGTATACACAAAGCAAAATATTTTTAAATTATAACTGATATATCCTAGCTACATTGTATAAAAATTAACACTATCGCTGTAATAAATATTTACGGATTTTTAGTACAATGTACTTACAAGAGGACTCTGTCGATTGAGCACGTGCTGAATGATTACGTCATACACTGTTGCTGACGTCATAGCAGCAACAAATATGCTCCACACAACTCTGTTGAAATGAAATTATGTATTTTTTGTATTAGCTATTTCAAGTTCCAAAGCTAAATGTTTGCATTCATAGAATGTTGTTTAAAACTCAGCCTTTATCAGAAGACCAGTTGTCAGATTAATAAAATGTACTTGTTTTAAGAGGATCTGTTTAAAATGAGAGTATTGCTATGTTTTACTAATTAAACACACAAAGACCTTTACTTTTATTGTTGATACAACTAATATTTTTAAAGATATCGACAACGCTGTACATAACCATAACTTACACGACAATGTACGCCAGGGTCGACCATTCCACTGTGTTATCCTTACATTGGACGAAAGGACCCCATAGATTCTGTATTGTTGGGTTGGGAATGTTTTGCAGGGCTAAACACATAATTTACAACATTAAAAAGTACACGAGGACTTCAGATATGTACGGTTATGTCAAAATGTCGATTCCGTACATTTCCTAACTGTCAAAGTATAACCAACAAATAAATATGAAATATTTACACGCACACGAAACAATTTTATGTATGTTCGTTGTCTCTGTAACTCTCCCTGAGGCTGCTGATGGTATTTTTTCTTAAACTTTTATACTGTATGCAAACACATAGTTACTCCATAAAGCTATAATAATCATACTGTATTTTTGTAAACATACATTACCATTGTGTATCAAAGCAGAGGTTGACCAGTTATTACATGTGGTGGGGACGCATATTCCGACGTTAATTACCATACTGGCGTCCTAAATACAAGGTTATAAATCAGAATCAGCATATGCAACATATTTGATGGTTAAGATTATGAACACAAATGTTATTTGTAAAAATATGCGTTTTTGGTAAAGAACTTTGATTAATTATACGCGCTGATTGTTTAATTTTTAAAATGGTTTGAATTACAGGACCATTTGCCATTGTGCCTAAACATTGGCTTTGACTTGTTGGTCTTCACGATTTATTTGGACGTCTCTTTAATAAACATTGGTATAGCTTGTAGAGCTAACAAAAAGTTTCAACCTCAAAACTAACACTGACCGCTGTGAGAGGGAAGTACGCGTTGCAGTACTGTGTGTCAAACGGCCGGTACTGTATTGCAGTGGCCGTGTAGTTGGCGACAGGGTCAATGCCGCGACACTCCTCCCAGTCGCCCAGCCACGTGAGTTTGACGTCCAGCAGTCCACCAGGAGGCTTTCCTGCCGCGTCCACCACTGAAAGTCAAGCATGAAAATACATTAGGCAGTTCTTAGGTATTTTCACAATAAAAAAGTTACTTGTTGCAATATAAGTTGTTGAGATGTTCAATAAATAAAGCATACAGAGACACAACTGCAAAAAACACATAGAACAAAACGCAACAATCATTAAACATAATGTGCTTTTGAAAAGTTTTTGTTTGGTTATTTTTAAAATGTATCCCTCACCGCAGCAGATCAACATTAATTTTACAACACTTATTTATTTATGCGATAAATCATTTTTTGAAACAAGTTAAATAAGGCATTGGTTTATGTTAGCGAGGAAGATAAAGTTAAAGGAATAAAAGCAAATATGTAATTATTTAAATGTTTAAAGACATATACCTCCATAATAAAATGGTTGAATACGCTATAAAAGAATGAGATGTTCATCGATCGCGAAAGAGCATTTCACCGTAGCCTTGTCGAATATAAACAAAGCCGTAGGCAAGGCTGTGCAATACTCGTCTCAAATGTTGACACATAACAAGCTGACTTGACAACAGCAACCAATTCCCAAATAACATTAAAACGAGTTGACTTAGATCAAGTAATCAACAACGGAACAACATTAATATACATACTGTATATTATTACATTAAATAAATGTTATTTCGACGAATAATAACATGTCTAGATGTATTAAGATATTTGTGGTAAACGAAATCCTTGTTGTACTTTTACTTGTATTTCCGTAAGCTACTTAACAATATTTACAATGTTAGGTTTGTCATGTGAAAGTTTAATGTTTTCTACATTAAAATCACGTGTAAAAAGAGATTGCACGTTAAATTTCGCGTGTCGTCGAGTGCAGCGATACAACATTTGAATAACCTATAACCTTATTAGGAATAGCAACACTTGTAAAGTAATTGTTGTTACATGCATTTGGCTAATTTGTAAAGTAATCATACAATTTGCAAGTAGGCAAAATCCTCTTTACAAGGAAGGACTCAATTTACAATTTTATTATTCGTTGCTTGTATAAACGTTTAGCTAAATATTGCCAAATTATCAAAGTAGTTTATAAAACGAAACTAGAAATCGAATAAGCCTAAAAACAAGGCTCAAAATGTTGGATTTACATGAAACTATTTTTACGGTAAGTCGCGATAATTTATAGTTTCCTTGTCTGATTGGCCAGCAATACAATTGGCAATACAGTTTGCCAAGTGCTCCTGTGTTAAAAGCCTGTTTATGAGGGGGCACATGACAACAAAAAACAGTTACGGTTGAAAATTTTGAATATTTACCTGACAAGGTAGAAAAACACAATTCATTTGTTAAAACAATTAACCTGATAAATATGTTCGAATATGTGTATATGTACCGTAATTTACTCGCATATTTTAAGCCATTAGATGAATGTGACATTGTCCGTTACTTCACATTTATGAGGTACACGTAGTGATAAACATATTGAAGATGCTAGGTCAGTATCTTTATATCCTTATAATCGGTCACAACTCTTGCAAAATGTTAAATATACTAAATAAATTAACATTGTACAAGGAATTGCAAACTTTTGTGACAAATAATGTGTTTTTGGACAAAAGACTAAAACACAACAACAACAAAACAAACAAAATACAATTTGAAGAGCCAGATATGAAGATATTTAAAAAAGGAAACCATAAAAAATAGACAGCACACTTTTTATATAAACGTGTATTGTATAAGGCATGTGACGCGGATGAACTATGTAAAATAATGTCTTAATGTTTATCTCAAGTTAAAATAAAAGGTTGTGCCGTACTTCTCAGTGCCCATTGCTCGCCTGCAGCGATGGCCTGAAGAACGATGTCGGTGCTATTCTGACATTCCTCAGTGACGTTGTATGGAGAGGGCGCTCCGAGACCATCATCCAATGAAAATCCTTCATTTGAATTCAAATTTGAAAATGTTTCCGGGTTTTCTGAAAAGTCTTTGACTATGTTCGCAGCCTTGTGGAAAACTTGTTTCATTGAATTTATTTCTTCTGAATATATCTCAGAATTTCTCCGATGTTCATGCGCTCGTTGTATGTCGTACATAAAATTTCCAAATGCTCGTTCTTCCTGACATTTAACACAGCCTATTAGCGTTATCAAACTCAAAGTTAATAGATTCCGAAACATTGTTTTATGTTTTTGTTTACAAATATTTATAAAAACACATAATTCGCCTCTAAATCTGTTATAACTATATTGTTTTTTACACTTTCAATAATAAAAAAATCTGATTTCCTGCGTATGGTTTAACCATGGTGCAGTATTTATATAGATACGTTCTGCGTATCTCTGTACTGAATTACTTTAACTTATCTGATAAATAAATGTAATCACGAAAAATCAACAACAAGTAGTATGCTTAATGAATGACAGTTTCTCATACCGGTTAAAATCAAACACGGCAGTATCATTGATTAAAGTAAAAGTGTTGCGAAATAATGTGATTTTACATGCAATTATCATGATGAGTTTGATTTTAACCTTTTAATAGTAATAAGCACATGTTTTTTTTTTGAAAGTTATGTGCTGCATAAATGATTGTTAAATGTATGGCAATTTTCTCGTCTTCAATTACTTTTGATTTCACCTTCTGTCTTCATCTTCTAAACATCTTGTCAGATTACGATTAGACTTCGCAGAGGTGGTCAGTTCGAAACCATGTTTCGCAGATATTTTAGACCATAACAGAAAAGACATAGAGACATTTTAAAAGAATTTTACATCTATATTTATGATAAAATAAAGAGAACCACATGTTTGTTTAAATGTGCTGATATTTAAATTGGTCATAAGAAAATTAATTATTTATATACTTCAACTTGTCCATTTTCTCAATGGCTAAATAAATGAATACTTATGAGGCTTAATTGTGTATAAGTTAAATTTTAAGTATTAAAAACCACGGCTAGGCTACAGACATAGCCGAATAACACTTGTTGAGATTAAACAGCCGTATTAAATAGTAAATACAAATGCAGTAACATATTTTTTGGAAAACTTACAGTATTTTTAGACAAATGTTAGGCGCATGTGTCTTTAATTTTATTATTTTATAAAATGTCAAAACATTGTTCATGTCTATAATCAGGGCCAACGCCAATATAAGAAGATCTTATGCACTTTGGTAGTTGTACATAGAATGACTCAGCCAGTTAATCATCGTTGTCGCAATGTTTACATGTGTAATACTTGATAACGGGTATCTTCATTCAGTGTCGTTATTTCGAAAGGCAGCTGTCAACATCTAGCACATAACTTGAGTCACATTTTAGATATTACACTGGTTGCCTTGTAATTTAATCATACTTCGGTTATCGTTTAAATATAATTGCCTTTACCAACTAAGGAAGCAAAGAAATGGTCAGTAGTCCATGCAACTGTCATTCATGATCATTATAACAGTAAATGGTCAATTTAATTCTATAAATTAGGGTTATGATTGTCAAGTGATAATCTGACCGAGTAAATAAAAAAAAAACGTACTTCCTGTTTGTGATACACCTTATCATATGAACAAAAGAAAATTACAGAAAGGGGAGGTGAATAATGGTTTTCAAAACTGTGCATTACTAGTGCAAATAAAAGCATTGTCAAGTGTTTAAGTTCATAAATGTCCATAAATGCCCCAACGTAAACCAAGAAGGAAATTAAGTGTTGGTGACCTTACCCTGACTACAAAATGACCAAAATATTACAGAAATATCATTATTATATAATACAAAGATGCTTTTCTACTTTTAAACGTGTTTTGTGCAAAGCCTTAAAGCTGTTGTATGAAGATTTTCCGTTTAAAAAAAGAATTTTAGGAAAATTCCTTAATTTACGAACGGAAATGTTATACGTGTACACAGAACATTTACACTTTATCGCTGACATGTAATATTTGTTTAGCACCATCGATACCTCGTTGAATTTGATTATTTATTACCATTACTAGACGCCATTTTCCCTTCTTGTCTTGATTGTTTTTTTCTGCCAGTTGTTGTACTGTGAGAAGGTTAAAAAATGTTAAAAATGCATGTAATAAACATATAGCAAATTTCGAAGAGATGTGATTAAAGCTTTACTATCGCAGTGGCTTTAAATAAAAATTGTAATACACAAATGTATCAAAAATTCATCTACCTTTTTTAATCATTATAGCAAGGCCTTAACAACGGTATCATCAGCGATTCTAAAACAACCAGTACACCAAAACATTTCACCAGAACTAGGTCAGATCTCGTCGAACGGAACAGAATTTTAAAACAGATAGGTACAGAATGGACAGTTCCACAACTGTCAATCATGGGACATAATGATATTTTGTCATGTGATAATCTGACCTAGTATATACAGTAGAAAGTGTACTTCCTGTTTGTGATAAACCTTATCACATTAACAATTGATTTCAGTAAATGTGGGCGGAGATTAACAATTTGTGTAACGTTGCATTGACATGCCTTTATAAACACACAAACTATTGATTCAGTGCATTCAAAGTAAGGTTATTGTAATTAAAGCATGAGAAAATGATCTTGTATAAATGATAAACTAAAATTAACTAAGGGAATGCACTGCAACGACTTTTGACCAGACATAGAACTAGATTATTTTTATTGAATACCAAGTGATTTGAAATAACAAAACATCAGTGTTTGCTTTCAATGTGCAAAAAGCTCGAAGCGACGGCTTTGAATTGTTGAAACTTTTGCTATAATTATTAACAATTAAAATCCGCGTATTCAAACAGGCAGTTTATTTTGTATGGGGCGAATATGCAAATGAAACAATCAAACTCAAATACAATGTAATACGTATGCAATCTACATATACATGTTTGTTGCTATTTTGTCATTTAAATGTGTTTTTTGCTTATGAATGTTTCAGTTGTTGGAATAAAAATATTGCATTCAATTAGGAATATTTAGGTAAAATCTTTTCTTAAACCACATGTGTTGTTGCAAGGCTAAAACAATTAGCCAATCTTTTTTTATACTCGACTGAAATTCAACAAATACAAGGTCAAAGTTCTTATTATTGTACACAAAATATGTAATTCGACAAATGTTTTACGACGTGAAAATGAAAATAAGAACAATTTCTAATTGAAATGTGAAAATCCGTAAACTGTGTCTGACACACATAAGATTTACATTTACACTGTTATAATTGGAGCAAGGAGCATTTAGGTCAATACCGAGAGTAGAACATTGGGACACAATGTAGTTCACGACATTTTCGACATTTTCGGATGCCATGTTTTTGCCTTATCATGTCCTTTGTTGTCTAAGATCGCGCTCAAATCGTGTCTAACACCAGTGCCCGTTAAACCGTCGAAACTGAAGGACCATGGATTTGAAACTGATGTTGTTAGGAGCCCTGTGCCTCGTGCACTATCGTATGTGGATATTTTTGCGTGTTTTTAGTTTTCTATTGAACGCAGGTTAAAACCAAAAACGTAACATTTCACAATTATTTTAGTTACTTAGTATTTTGTTAAAGCTGACACATATTGGTATTTGTTGTCTATAATTGTTTCTGTAGGTGGGCCCTTTGCTAGCGATCTTTCTATCAATGTTATTGTCCTCTAAATACATTGTCTGTATATGTAGAATCACTCGTCCGTACTGTACAATGTCTATTTATGTAATATGCCTTAAAATAAAGTATTGTGTAGCCCCGTTTTGTTAGCTTGTTTATTAATTAATTAGAAAAGTCTATGCAACTATTTCTTTACAGGTTTGCTGGTAGATTCGTATCGCATTGACCGGCAAACAAGCGGGCTTATACTCGAGATCCTGTACGTCGTCGACCATAGTGCCTTTAACAGGTAAGTTCGTGCTGCCTGTGGGCTTTCACTTTCATCAGTTTAAATTGCTACAGCTGGTGTTAAGTGCAGGCGGTAAAATGTCGCCTTGTACTTTATCATTGTGTAGTTATATTTTTCTGGTCCTCAGGGATCATGGAGTGTATGTTGTTTACATTTGAAAATAGAGTTCCGCTCATGCGCTAGTGGGCGTCAGTGGTTTGGCATTTTTTATTACCACTGATAAACAGCTTCAATAAAACCGAGGCTGATGTTTTCCCATGCAGACTGTGCTTCCTGTGGCCCTTCCTTTTCATCAGTTTTATTTATATGTCGTATTTGTATCTTATACACAAACAATGGTACTATTGGAAACATAGTTTATAATAATCTAAACCCATACCAGTATTTTCCGTT
>Ga0224511_10003225_pt1 | contig 11590 bp, 5 predicted proteins | sample SF_May12_sed_USG_2_FD_169988 | JGI IMG/M metagenome (GOLD analysis project Ga0224511, IMG submission 169988) | Sediment microbial communities from San Francisco Bay, California, United States - SF_May12_sed_USGS_8_1 | ecosystem: Environmental > Aquatic > Marine > Sediment | place: USA...
TACCTGAAGCACAATTTGAACCTAGAAGGACTTATTGCTGAGATTAAAGGGAAAACCGATGCCCATCAGAAAAAATGGAACATCTTTACTATATTATGAACATAATACCGACTGGAGTACACAATCTAAGAATTGCAATATTGTTAATTCTTTCAATTAAAGCAATACCTGTAATTAATCGCTTTAGTATATCATGCTTTAAATCTATAAACATCTTCATTTTATATACTAATTTTCACCCCTGACATTATAAGCAAGCTTCATAAAACATTCAATTTACCCTTATTAATATTTTCATGCTGTTGTATATATTGACATTATCAATCATTACGAACAAATGTTATTTGACTTGTGAAATATTGTATATAAATATGCATTCAAACTGGAAATAAAAACACAGAAAACGAATACGATTCCGGTTTACTGAATCCCATCGGTCGAGTGCCGGGCACCATGAATAATAAGTAGGTCCTTGTTTTCAATTATTCTTGAGAATTGATGCACAACTCTACAATGTCATTTTACCTACTTGTAATGATATAAGTATATTTAGTCACGTGATAGGAAAATTTTAAAGGTTATTATAATATAACGGATTTTTATAAAAGTGTGGTTCTCGATTTTTCTGACAGAAGTATTAAAATAACAATACAAAGCTAAATATGGGAAACCAACTTGGTTGCTAGGATTTGACACATTCTAAACATAAACAATGGCAGATTTTACTACTTGTTTACGTTATGCGCAAGAGATGGGCTTTGTCCATCAATTGAAAGAAAAACAGTTAGAAACATTGCATAGTCTATAGAGGGGCAAATACACCAATTTTAACTTTTACCTTACTTCCTTTAAAAAGTACACGGTCTCTCTGATCCCATGATAGCGTTGGTTGTAGCACCGTTGAACACGATTATGCAAGACCAGGTTTGTAGTAATAGCACGAAAAGTTATAACATGTTCATTGAAATTTTAGCATGACATTTTGTTGTTATTTTTTTAAATACGTTCAATGGCTGTTCATGAAAAACGGCGTTTGTTGTTGCAGGAGCCAGGACTCTTGCCTATTTTTTAGGATGTTGGATCTGGTAGGAAATAGAACAGATTTTTCTGTACTTTTATGCAGAACAATAGATGTTAAAGATGTTAAGTCTGCTTCCATTTTTATGCCCCCGCCATTCGAAGAATGGTGGAGGGGCATTAAGTGTTACCCCTGACCGTGCGTCCGTGCGTGCGTCCGTGAGTCCGTGCGTCCGTCCGAAATTTGTTGTCCGCTCAATAACTTTTGAAAGACTGCATCGATTCAATTCAAATTTGGTATGTTGATATATAATTTCAAAACACAGGTTGAGGTTAATTTGGGTTACAATCCACTATTTTTTACGGAGTTATGGGTCTTTTATAAAAACATAGTTCAAAAATTGGTGTCCGCTCAATAACTTTTGAAAGACTGCATCGATTCGATTCATATTTGGCATGTTGATATATAATATCAAAACACAGGTCAAGTTCGATTTGGCTTACAATCCACTAATTTGTTACGGAGTTATGGGCCTTTTATAAAAACATAGTACAAAATTTTTTGTCCGCTCAATAACTTTTGAAAGACTGCATCGATTCGATTCATACATGTATTTGGCATATTGATATATAATATCAAAAGACAGGTCAAGTTTAATTTTGGTTACAATCCACTAATTTTTGACAGAGTTATGGTTACAATCCACTAATTTTTGACGGAGTTATGGGCCTTTTATAAAAACGTAGCACATTTAGCGGGGGCATCCGTGTCCTATGGACACATTTCTAGTTTTTATAAATTTAGTGCATTATTTTAAAGCTAATTTTACATATTTTTCCATGAATCTCTGATGTTATTTGTTCATTTTGTTTTGTTTTGTTTTACTTGCATGCTTTTACATGATTGGGGACTTAGTTATTAAGCAAGCATATGCTTCGGTTAATATGCTTCACCTAGTTTATGGTCCTGATACTCTTGGCAAACAGTGTGTCAAGTTTTGGTAAACAAATGAAATGAACATCTTGCATCAATTTTACAAGAAAATACTGCTGTAAGCCTTTTGAAGAATTGTTTCTATTTGTTTTTGTCAATCTCTTTTTTATTTATATTCATTGTTTACATTAATAAATCTATGCTGTTGCTCTTCATCAAAACAGATACAGGGTGTCACAAGAAAGGATGTCAAGGCCTGTTTCATCACATGTGATGGGAGACAGGTGGTAACCAGTCCGGAAGTTGAGTCCAGTGAGGAAGATGAGGATGACACCAATGGTACTTTTATTATCATCTTTTGAAAAATTATTTGTCAACTATAAAATTGGTATATTGATTAGATGAATAGTGAAATATGAATTTTGATTGATTCAAAATTTGATATATGACTAACATTGGATTATTAACAATTTTGAATGATTTGAAGTCACTGGATGTAAGTCTTTTACATTTGCCTTTTATTGATAAGCAATCTCAGCTATTTTGTCACAGTATTTTTGGCCATTTCAGTAGATCCTGGTATCTTGACCTGCTATTTATATGCATGATTGTAAATGCATTGTCGTCAAAACAAGTGTTATTATGCTTAGTTTTGATATGAAAACTATTTTATTTGCATTGATTTATGTAAATTAATATGTAATTGTTAAATTGAGTAGAACTTGTTTAAACATCTCTCTTTAAAATAACCAAAATTTTAATTTCAGATAAATTAGCACATTTTAGTCTGTAACATTTCAGAAAGTGAGGTAAAGTTAAACCTCTGGGGACCTTGGTGAGATTAAAAGAGGGTAAATACCACCTGGCCCCGATTTCTCGAAAAAGATCATCCCGTTATTGGTGGGTTAAGTCGCTTATAAAGGACTAAAGTGGCTTATAAGTGACTTAACCCACCAATAACAGGATGATCTATTTTCGAGAAATCGGGGCCTGGTGTACAGTCACCCTGACGTATTTTTAAGGAAAGACATGCGGATGATAAATTCCACAACATACCGCCAACGTGTGGGTGCCATTGTGGTTGATGAAGTGCACATGGTCTCGGAATGGTAATATTGTTGTGTTGTTTTGCACTGAAATGTTTTGCAAATTGATATTGATAATAATCATTATTTTTTTTTAAATAATTTTACACCAGCCAATAGGAATCTAAAGAAAACAAGTTTTTGTGATCAAACAAAGAAACTTATCCAAATATAGATAGTATTTAAATCAGATTAACTTTTAAACTTTTGTACTGGTTACATAACCATGCATGTCTTTTAATTTTATCATCTTTATGGATGTTATGTTGTTCATATGATACAATGAGAAGATTTAATAGTACCTTTTAAAAATGTGTTATGGTCAGTCGTGGCAAAGCTGACATTGAAATAGAAAATGCCAATCAATGTACATTGTACTTATGCAATACATAACACAATCATGTAAATCACTTAAGTAGCAAATCGACAACATAGACAGAGGAAAATCTATTGTTTGTGTGTCTGTTCGAACTTAAACTGGGCCTTGATTTTGTGTCTTGCTAATTGTTTCTACTGAAATTAAAGGAAAATGTTAAAAATGCCCTTGATGTACCTGAAAGATTATGTTAGTTAAATATTCTTCTTTTAAATCCAGGGGTGAAGAGTTCCGACCTTCATTTCAAAGGCTTGGGGACTTAACGTGCCTGTTCACTGAAGCAAGGCACCTGGCCCTTACAGCAACTTGCACCGATGACAACATTGAAAAACTCTAATCTTTACTTTATCGGGACACAACAATTATAAAAGTGCTCAGGGTGAGCTATTGTGACCGGTCTTTGTCTGTCGTACGTCGTCTTTTTTACTTAAACATCTTCTCCTCTGAAACCGATCATTGGATTTTGACAAAACTTCACAGGAATGATCTCTAGTTGATCCTCTAAAAGAGTTGTTCAAACCGTTCCAGTTGGTTGCATAAGTAGGTCACGGGGTCAATAAATAGGTTTTTTAAATGCAACTTTCAAATATCTGCTTGTCTGAAACTTTAGAGCTTTCATATTTGGTATATAGCATCAATAGTGGTACTCTGTAAACTGCTCCTTTGTGACCCTTGACATTTTCCTCAGGTAAGCGACCTAGGGCCCTTTTGGCATTCTTGTTTACAATAATTCATTAACATTTGTTGGCCCGGGTCCCATACCGTAATATTCTATTTAACATATGCATTGAAATCATGTTTCAAAATAGTTTAAGTTATGTAAAAGACAAAAGTACTGAGGCCACCAGCTGCCCAACAATGACATTTAAACCAACAAAAGGAAGTTGACTCCTCTATATAATCTATTAGCCGGTGTGGATGGACTGTCTGGTCTGTCCCAATAAAAAGGCAACTATAATTATTCCAATGTATTTTTGTCTTCTTAGACAAATGGATTCTAAAAACATATTCAAAATTTTACTGTTTAACCTCCTTCCCCACCCACACCATTACAAAACCAACTGGTTCAAAGACCTGTCAATTTCAAGACAGTAGAAGGTTCATTCTGAGTTACTGCCATGATCCAAATGTCTTTACCTAAAGGCACATGGCTGATTACTTAATACTTTGCAATATGCGTTAATTTGGTTAAATTTACCACGGTAAAAATCAAACATGACTGTCAAAACTATTTTTCATCTTTCTGACACCTCTTCTTTTCGCATTTTCCGAGTAACTGTGAGCTTTTTGGGTGTAATTTCAAATATTTACATCTCTATTTCCATTGCGTCAAAATCCTTTACCGGACGAATGAAGTTCATTCCTCGATAAACACCGTTAGCCTTATCACCGCGCAAAGGTACGGAAAACACTTATGATGTCAGGAATTCCCCGCTATTTTTAGATTGTTGCTATTTTAAGCTTCTACAAGATGTAAGGCTATTCTTATAGCCTCACCAAACAAATTTCGAATTTCTCAATTATACAGACGTCGACTTTCATTGATTACTAGTTGTTACTCAGTTTATGTACAGTTTAATAAAAATACGTTTACTTAAAAGTATATAACCGTTCAAAAAGTGGCACAACTGTCGCAAAACAAACAAGTTTAATGGTATGTGTCGCACTGTGACGTTATTCTACATCTACCGGAAGTAAACATGATGCAGCTGTTTTGACAGATTCTCAAGACGTCCCTAAGACTTTGTTAAAGGAAATACGGTGCTATATTGGTTATAAGAGATAAAAAGTCTTAATGTAAGTGGAGATGAATTGTTGAATACAGTTAAAACGTAATTGTAGCGTCGACATATCATAATGATATGGAGTCTTACTCATTTTAAATCGATGGGACCTCATGTAATGAGGTATTGAACCATATCGGCGGACAAAATAGAATATATTGATTGTCGTAGCATGGTTGTATTCGTAAACATTTTGTTGTTAAAATATTACCATGCGCACAACATTCATCACTATCCATTCTATCCAATTTCAAATAGTGAACTTGGATTTTGCTATTCAATATCGAAAGGTAAGTTTTTGTTTATTTTTAACATTTTTGGGGAGAAAATGAGAAGAACGTAAATAGTTTGGTTACACACAACTGTGCTTTATTGGATATTTAAGAACAGTTTGGTTTCTTCTTCGTTTATACTACGAACAACTTTGATCGTGTTAGAATCCTGTACTGTATTTAGCATATTAGACATGTTTACAATATGACATAAACTGTAACGAAATATAAAATTAGAACTATATTCTTTGTCGTAGTATGATTATTTTGCTTTGCGTGAATCGGCGGACCAGTTCATCTGCGAAAAGAAACTGGGAAAAGGTTCTGAATTGACATTTTAAAAATATTCAAACAAAGAAGTTTACATATATTTCAGGAAAAAATGATAAGATGAGGTGTAAATATAAGTAATAAATTTCATTTGATAAGTTCACCGAGTGATAAACGTCAATAGGGCTGGTTAAAATTCCTTAACTGAATTCTGATACATAATTGAAGTAAACAATATATAAAACTGTCTGTTTATTCAAATATTCTGTGTTCATTTAAAATATCCGGGTTAAAAACACTCATGTTCGTGGATGGCAATTTACGCCATTTTCAATGTTGCCACCCAAAACCGAAATTTGGCAGATGTGCGCATGCGTGAGTTTCATGTCGAAAAGGTCTATACAATTCATATTACTAATATTGTAGGTTGATTAAGACTAAACAAAAAATAATGGAAGTTTTTTCTTCCCCCTGAAAAAAAGAAAATGTCAGTTACAACCCTTTTGCACTAAGCCCTCGGTAAATGGTGAAAAAGCCACTTGTGTCAGGGACATGAATCATTGGTTTGGCATAAAATTCCAGTTTTTTGTCAATTTCATCAAAAAGAGCAACCAGGATTTCCTTAAACCATTTAAACCAGATAAAGATCATTAAACTCTTTAATTCTTTTGTTGAACCTAGGTGTCCATACATAAAAATAAATACATAATCCACTTGTTTTGAAGAATGTTGTGTTTTGTGTTGATGTTACACTTTTGTGCCAAGCATTGTAAACACGTTCATCAGTCAAAAATGCCCCATAGAAGGGGTTCACTGAATGGGTGTGAAAGTTAACACATACATATTTAGTATGGCGATAAATGGTAAATAATAACGGATGAAAAATCAAATATACTTACGGCTTGCTATAGTGATTGATAATAAATTATGTATGAATGTCGGCGCTTACTTAAGAAGGTCTCCAGGTCAGATCTTAGAAAACCTACATAAAATTGAGATAATATTTTACCCAGTTTAAATGACAATTGGACTTTTGTCTTCACAAAATCTAACCTACTCCTCAGGTGAGTGACCTGTTAGTTGGTAGTTAGGTCAGTTAGCCCTTGGTTGATCAGCTGTCAGTAGGTTACCATAAAATGTTGAACTTTGTGAAAAAATTACATTTTCGGTACCATAAGAATGTAATTTAACACATGTAATTTACATGAAGTATGAATATGCAAGACACAAAATAAAATAAAACTAGACAGATGCCTTCGGAAACGAAAGCAATCATGTCTCCTCCCGTATGTCACTGGATGAAATCAAATTTTTTTGTAGAGGAAGGTGAAATCGTAAACTAGAGCTACAGAAGGCGATGAATACCCCATGTGCAACATGGGAAAGAGGGTTAATATTTGATCTTAACCTTAAACCAACCTTAGTCAAACATAGGCACTGCACATCGTCTCATCATAGCTAATATTTTAGGAAAGTTATTTGTACGAGGGATTCAAAAGATAAAAAGTGGACTCAAAATACAATCATATAATGTTTAATCTTAAACTTTGACCTTGACCTTCAACTGACCTTGGTCAAACAAGCATTGCACATCGTCATTATAGCTGACATTCGTGCAAAGTCATTTGTAAATACCACTAGGGGTTCAAAAGATATAGAGCGGACACCAAATACAGTCATACAATGTTAAATCTTAAACTGTGACCTTGACCTTGAACATACATTGGTCAATCATAGGCACAGCACATCATCTCATCATTCTTGACATTTGTGCAGAGTAATTTGTAAATCCAACCAGGAGTTCAAAAGATATAGAGCCGACTTGAAATACAGTCATACATGTTTAATCTTAAATTCTGACCTTGACCTTGACCCGACCTTGGACAAACATAGACACTGCACATCATTTTATCATACTTGACATTAAATTTTGTGCAAAGTTATTTGTAAATCCAACCAGGGGTTCAAAAGATAAAGAGCGGACACGAAATACAGTCATACAATGTTTAATCTGAGATTGTGACCTTGACCTTGAAACAACCTTGGTAAAACATAAGCACTGCACATTGTCTCATCGTACTAACGTGTTCACAATGCTCGGTGCAAAAATGTAACATCAGCACTAAACCCAACATTCTTCAAAACAAGTGGATTATACATTTTTTTTGTGTATGCACACCTATGTTCAACAAAGAATTACATAAATTAATAATATTCATCTGTTTTGAATTGTTAAAGAAAATTCTGGTCTCTATTTTTTATGAAATGGCCACAAAAAACTGGAATTTTATTCCAAAACAATAAAATGTTCCATGATGCAAGTGTCTTTATCACCATATGTTTAAATGACTTTTTTATGTGTGACACAAGGCTTACATTTTATCCAATTTCATTATTGATATATGTTGAATTTTGAAGTATTGAGATTTTGAATGTGTTATGTTACTTTTTTCCACGTTTTTATCCATGTTTGTCTGTCGAATTTGTCACGGACGGACACACTGTGGGGTGGAAACGGTTTACTGGTTGTGGTGACTTGGCCAGATGGATTTTGTTCATGGGAGTCAGTTTACTTATAACCTCTGGTTGGGTCTTAGTCGCAATGATAACAACACTCCGTTAGCTTTACTTTGTTAAGAGGAACGGGTTATGTGTACGGACAAACATTGTGGGACGGAAAAAATACGGAAATATAAAAGACCACAACAACAAATTTCCAACTTCCAATGACATGTTACTTCTTTTTACACCTTTTCGATCAACCACAAAGTATTTCATCTGCATTGTACATTTTTGTTATGTAATTTTATCAGCATTTATACCCAAAATGTGGTGTAAATTTTGCATCTTTTTTGCATTTGGTTTTATTAAAGAAAACTGTCTGATTAAGCTGTCATGGTTAAAAATGGACATCATGTCATACACTGTCAGAAACTAGAAGCAATATGGAAACTGTAGATATGATGTTCTTAATAATCAAGTGAAAAACACGTAATTTTCTTTCCAGCTACATTAACACCATATCAAAGATGTTACAATTTGTTTGCGAAAATGGGTGTATTTTAGGAGATAAATGCTCCAGCGAGATTACTCGTATTTAACATAGCAGGCCCTTTATTTTTTCTTTACATTTCTTGGAGTAAGGGCAGTATAACAGGGTCCTTATCTTTCCTGGAAAACAATATTTTGTTTTTTTGTGGGAAGGTAGGATTGAAGGCCAGGGGTTTTGGTGCCGAGCATTGTGAACACGCTCATACTTGACATTTGTGCAAAGTTATTTGTAAATCCCACCAGAAATCAAAAGATATAGAGCGTACACGAAATACAGTCATACAATGTTTAATCTTAGATTGTGACCTTGACCTTGAACCGACCTTGGTCAAACCTAGGCACAGCACATCGTCTCATCTTACTTGACATTAAACAAAAAAGTGTGCAAAGTTATTTGTAAATCCCACAAGGGGTTCAAAAGATATAGAGCGGACACGAAATACATTCATACAATGTTTAATCTTAGATTGTGACATTAACCTTAAACCGACCTTAGTCAAACATGGGCACTGCACGTCTCATCATACTTGACATTTGTGCAAAGTTATTTGTAAATCCCACCAGGGGTTCAAAAGATATACATGTAGAGCGGACACGAAGCGTTACGGACAGACGGACAGACAAACAAACGGACAGACAGACAGACAGACAACGGAGCGAAAAGCAATATGTCTCCCCATTGCATGGGGGAGACATAATGATCAACACAATCTAGAGTGATCGACTTGAACTTGGTGACAATGTAGCACAATGACCATCATTTGTCACATTCTGTGACATAGCCCTAACTTTGCTATGTTAAAATTTAGGCACGGTTCATTACAATTGAAAACATATTTAACAAAATTTCATTTTGATGTGTTATATTCAAATTCAATATTGATTTGTAAAAACATTCAGTACTATAAAGTTTTTTTAATTCCAAAACACTCTGATTTCTTGTCCTTGAAGTCAAAAATCATTTAATAAATCACATAAAATAGTGTTTATCTTTTACATACAAAAGGGTGAACATGTAATGTTTACAGTAAAATATAATTGAAGACCATCCCTATTTTGGACATACTTTAAGATGCTAGGTCTGTAACTTGATACCCTTATAATCGGTAAAACATTTTTTCAATATATTAAGTGTACTAAATGAATTAGTTTTTCAAAAGGAACAACTCAATTTTGTCACAGATAAGGAGGTTTAGACAAGAAAGATTTAACACAACAACAACAAAACAAACAATCAAACATAAAAATCCTTGTCAGAGCTAGGAATTGAACCAGGGACCTCTCGGATGCGTTACCAGTGGACCATTAAGTCAAATGAAAGCATTGATTGTTGTCAATGTGTTAAACTGTTTGGAAGGATTATCATGAAACTTATGTATTAAACCCATGTCCATCGCCTTGTCATATGTTCTATAGGAAAGGCTTGTATTGCTATAATACTGGTAGTGTCATTCTCTTAGAATCAATATTGACAAACTCCTTTGTTTTACTTCACACGCATTGGAAATCCATTGAACTTTTTTCTTTTAACAGAACTTTGATTATTTTAAACTTACCAACAAGGCGTTTCAATTCGTTGCTAATTGGACTATGGTAAACCACGCAAACCACGCAAACCACTATCACCAACTGAAAGACCAGTACCCCCAGTCCAGTGCATGAACACGTGGTGTCTTGTTTGGTCTCCCTATTAACATAAGAAAAATAATATATATTACTTCAGTGTCTTTCTGAGATTACGTACATATACACTGTTTGATGTAACCTCTATACAGAAACATTGGTTGACATAGATTAGCAGTGAAATGGGATTGTAAAAGCAAAACATAATCAGCCAAATGCGAACAACGTACACATGCAGCCTGTCGTACGGTTGTGATACAGTTGCAAATCACTTGGAAGGTTGTCAGGAATTATCACAAGATATATTGCTACAAAACATGTTGTCGGAACGCGTTGATATTTACACTGCGTACGCCACTTATTTTGTCCACATTCATATGACAATATTAATACAATAATGAACAGCAATAATTTGATCAAATAATTACCTAACCAAGAGGTAAATAAATTAAGGTACTATATTATCATTAACTGACTACATCGAGATGCTGACCATTGAACATTTAACTTTCAAACATCGAGTTTGAATGAATGTTTGAAAAATTCGACTTGAATAGTTTGTGTATGAGTTTCCCTATTGAAAGTCTTTTGCTCTGTGAAAAAGTAATATGTGTTACAAGTGTTAGTGACTGCAATTGAAATAAAAATGTAATACAAATTACGTTTAACAGTATGTGTCCGAGGCTGATATTTTTGGTCGAAATGGCTATTTCAGCGATATTGAGTTTTTGGTATCATTTGAAAGGGTTATTTTTTGTAGATTACGTTTACAAGTATAGGATTATAAGTATCTTGCATGGCCTTTTGTGCAAGACGGGGTAATCTCAACCCTCGTGCAGTGTGTTTTACGCACATGCTAGATATTTTTTCTCACACCCCAACATTTTATAAAACATAAAAGTATCATTATTTTTAAGAACTATATTTTACCTAATCTGTCAATTTCAATAAGCTGCATAGTGATAACGCGCATTTATACATTGGTCGGATACTTTCACATATCTATCAAATAGTTACAAGATACAAGATACAAGAAACTTTATTTAAAGGCTGTGGCTACAGTTTCTTTTTAACGAGTATAAAATGAGTATACCACCGCCTAAATGCGTCTAAAACCCGGCACCCGGAACGCTTTTTTTCGATGAGATCCGTTCCAGGGTTCTAACATTTGGTACTTT
>Ga0224511_10003226_pt1 | contig 11589 bp, 10 predicted proteins | sample SF_May12_sed_USG_2_FD_169988 | JGI IMG/M metagenome (GOLD analysis project Ga0224511, IMG submission 169988) | Sediment microbial communities from San Francisco Bay, California, United States - SF_May12_sed_USGS_8_1 | ecosystem: Environmental > Aquatic > Marine > Sediment | place: USA...
TTTGTCATGGTGCCCTTAAACATGACATATCTACATTGTTTACAACATTCTTTGTTTGAACATCACTTCAATTTATATTACAAACAATTAGCCAGGCATTTGAGATTTCGTTCGCATAGTAATACAGAAGGTGATAAGTAAATTTAATTTAATTTTTAACTGTGAATACATGCGTTATACATGAGATGTCTGTGCAGGCTTGGGTTTCACTGGAGTCTCCTGAACAACTGTTTTTGAGATGGGACGCCGCCGGGTTTTGGCAGTTTCGTGTCCGTGATTGGGACCCAGTCCCGCAGGTCGATGAGCACGTGCTCCAACCAGTCCACGACGTCCACCCGATGGTACCTTCGGTAGATATTGTGAAAACATAGATATACTTAAATATACAGGCTTTTCTGAAGACTTAAGTACCTGTTTTAAGTTGTATAGTTTATATGCATTGGGCGCAGTATCTTTGTTATTATAGCGAGAACACACCGAAATAGATTCTTTAGCTAGAGAAATGGTGGATGTTTTAACTACTACTATTTATTTTTATTGATGCTTATTTGTCTAAATCTTACATGCAACACCGGTACAAGAGCGCAAATCGATTGCTTCTCCAGGACAACTGTTATTGACCGCAGACGCCAATGGGGTTTGGCAGATCCGTGTCCTTCGCTGTGAACCCACTCCACACGTGGATGTGCACTCGGACCACCCTGATCACTCAGTCCAGCCGACTGCGCCTGTAAATTATGTCATAGCGCGTAAGCATGTCAATCATTATTTTATTATAATTTTTACACGTGCTTCTATCAATATAAAATGTTTGACTGTAAGATGTTGCTTTTGTAGCAATAGTACTACTACAATTTGTTAAACACATGTTATTGTTTTGTTTTGTAAGAAAACGTTGCCTGTAAAGCATGTAATAGTGCGCATTTAGTCAATACGTCAATAAGTTGTAATATACGATACTTTTAAGTTATTTAATATATAACGATGCTGACAAAATGATTAACGAAAGTAATAACAACACCACAGCAGAGTTATACATGTTTTAAATATTTGTAAATGGCTTATTATTTGTTTCAATAGTTGTTGTATAAAACGTATAAGCGTATGGATATATGCGATTTCATCTTTCTTTTAAGCGGAGTATTTAATAAAGCCCCTAATACCATTGTTTTCTCAGATGGAATAACGAAATCCTGACTGTTGTGGTTTGGAACTATTGTTTTCATTAAATGAAAGACATTAACTCACATAAGTATTACTAGTAACTTACACTGATAATCAGAACATATTTCGTAGGCGGAGCTCTCCCCAAAGCAATGATTTCCATCTTTGCTTGTCCAAGGGCTGTCACACGCGCGGTCCCTACGCCGGAGGCCGATACCACAAGAGGCGCTGCACGTGCCCCACGTGGTCCAACCTCCCCAGCCGCCGTGGACTGCATCAATATAGAGGACACTTTCAAACTGCATAAACAAAATCACAAACTTGGAAATTATGAAAAACACCAAACATGGTATGTTACTAAATATTTGCGATGTGGTGTGTACAATAATAACATTTTTGTCCGGATATTGTTTTCTTAATAATGTGTCACTTGGCAGCTTCTGTTAAAGCAAAACCTGACATATAGAACTATAGTATTTTCTTGCATCTTTTTGGGATTATATATGAACCATTATTTGGCATTATTTTTATTTACCGGGACACGGATTCGTCAAACAGGTGCTTGTTTCGTGTTGTGATCCCTGACAATCATCTCCTCCGTGAGCAGGTGAGGGATTGTCACACTCTCTGGAGCGTGTTCTGGTGCCGTCTCCACAGGTTACGGAACACGTGCCCCACGATCCCCAAATAGACCAAGCGCCGTCGACTGAAAGCAAGATTCAAAACATTTTGGTAATGCATCGACTTAAAATCACTGTTTCACATGTTAGTCATGTGTAATGTATTATTGAAGCTTGTTTCAAGAGCACTAGCGGATCCACCTGGCGCCACCCCCTTAACGGCCGCGGACCTATTTTTATGCCCAAAAAGCTATTTTTTCTCATTTTTATTCTTTGCCTTTTCTTCCATTCTCTTCGCTCGCTTCGCTTGCGATTAATTATAAGCATAATTATAATAGAAATATTGCCAAACAACGCTAAAGATGACTTTGACTTCAACCTTCAACACTTTTAATGATTTTCTACCCCCCTACCCCAAGGTCAAATCCTGTATCCGCCACTGAGCGCATGCCATCTTGATGTGTTATTACAATGTTTAAAAATATTGCTTTTATTTTAAGAAACAAACATCTAAAGAAATAGCAATAGCCCACTTACGGTCCACGTTGTACATTCAACTTTTTTGTTAGGCATTTCTATATCGTTGTGTAATTGTTTCAAGTTTATTCTATATATCGATATAATTATGTGACCAAAGCGAAATCCATGATCTGTATGTAAACACTCACCGACGTCACATAAGTTACAGAATTTCCGACACAACGTCTTGGCGGTATGAACGTCTGAGGCGCAAATGTTGAATTGGGCGCAGTTTGGAGCCGTATCAACGCACTGCGCTAATGAAAAAAGATAAACAACAACATTAAACATGTTGATGCTGGTGACGTATATGACAAACCCAAATTATATAAAAGTGTCATAAATGTATTGTCTGTTTTATTCTAAGAACACTCACAGCAAAATCTGTATTTAACTTACTAATTAATACGATTATGCATTAAGTAATCATCCAAATTTGAAAAAAATCCATGTACATATTATATTATATGTAATATGTGTACGTGTTATTACAAAAATGCCAAGCCACTGACCTTGCGTGGTGTTCGGGGACCGTAGGAAACCTGTAATTTAAACACTTTATTTGAGGTTTTTAAATTAAAAAGCTTAATCTGCTGCGTTAATTTGCAAGACCAGAACGATTTAACTTAAAATATTTTTTGTTGCGCATTCATTTACTTTGGCATTTCTGGGATTACTGTGTGACCAACTAATTTAATTGCAAAAATGATCGCATATGATTTTTTAAAGCCGTACAGCGTCTAGAAAATACCAAAACGTGTTCATCGAATAGTCAGTTCAAATACTTTTTGCGTTACCAGTGTCATGGACACAAGAACTGTATTACAATGTGCATTGAAAGCAGATTCTTCATAGTGACTCTCCTGCGAACGGATCGTGTGACAATCACACGAAATAAAGTATTAGAAAACTAAGATTTTCTTCTTGCCAAGGTATTGAGTTCACCGACCTCTATCTTTTGATACCATAATTTGTCTGAAATCGGTTATCCATTCGTTTAACACATGTATTTTATCTGTTGATCTGGTAAAGGCGTTGTGGGATTTCCTTAAGAATGAAGGAAAGTTATTAAAATAGAATACATTAAGTGAGGTAGAGTTTACTTTTGCATTTACGAAATGTGGCTTTTTGCATGATTGTAATATTTTAAAGATGGACAATTAAAAACAATAGTATCAACAGTTTTTTTTTTAATTTACATTTTAAACGTCAGTCAACATTTCATTTCATGAGCTTTATTGTTTTCATTTGAATGCAATGATACATGTAACACATTTATACCGAACACATGTTTTTAGTTTATGTTTCTGTTAATTTAGAACTGCATATTTTATACATCTTGTTAAGTATTCTGTGAGTTTCTTGATGTTTATCAATGTTGAAAGAACGTTTTTTGTACTGAATATTTTGTATTTATTACAAAACTAAATAAATAAAATAAACAACTTATATTGCGTTCCTATGCACATTAAAGATAACAAAATGCACAAAGGTATCACACTTTTCATTTTTAGGCAAGCAAATTGCTTCAAGAAAAGTTTCAAATACTCAAAAGGTTATTTTAAAGATAAGATCTCCATGATGGTTTGGTTAATCAATGTACAACGTTCCTCTTTTATAGCAGTGTTGTATGTAGGTGCCTGAATAGTGATGGTGCAGTTTTGAAACATCTCAGCAGGAGCCCGAAAAACAACATCCACAAGATAGCTGCGTTTGATTTAATATTTGTTTTAAACCCTGGTCTGTTTAAAACTCTTATATTGAGATTAAAATAGGAATTTGAAAATCAATTTAATAGATGGCATGGACCGCCAGTGTTTGCAAAATACTTAAACACTGGCAGCAATAAGAACGTGTGGTTGATTAATATCTTTAATATAATGCAAACTCACATTTTTTGCACAGAAACGCGTGCATGAATGTGTCAAAACAAATCATGGAGGGTTTATGAACTTACCAAGATAAAATGAAAATCAAGTGCACATCTACCGAATATGGTTCATTGAATTAAGGTCCTCTCCATATCACTCTTAACGTAAATGTTCTCAAGCAGGCGCAGACAATATGTGGCACTTATGAAGTTTTAAATTGTTTGGATTTAGCCAACTGAAAGAACGCGGGCCTATGTTTGATATGTACAAAACCCTTCAACGTAAGGGTCCGTTTTCAACTATTAAATGATCAAATGACAGCTGTAGTAGTTTTGCATTTACGTTATACAAGGTATATATGATGTATTTTAGTTTACCCAAAGAAATCTCATTACTTGACAATTATGCTTAAATTTAATAATTCTATATATTTTATATATACGTAAATAACATTTATTTGTCAAATAACACCCGTTTTGTTACGAGCATAACAATTGTTTTAATTTATTTGATTTTGATGTGAATATTAAAAAATAACTACATTTTATTTCAGCATAAATTGTCTGTATGGCAACTTATAATAAGACATATGTCTTTGATATTTTTTCTTCAATATCGAATTGTATTTTGCTACTGAATGAACTAACAAATATGTGTTATTTTAATTTAATATTTTTTTACCCTTACCCTTACCCTTACGGAATTATATGAAATGTACACGCAAACTGTTCAAATCAAAGATGCAGGCTGTTTGCAAGTAGATGAAGTTTTGTTTCTATGTTATAAATGTTATCTTATTTTATTATCGCTTAGATTGAGAAAATGAGATGGATCCCAATAAAAAGCTTATCAAAGAATAAATATTTTTAATTAAAACGCTTTGTGACTGACTTTACATTCACAAAGACTGTAAACAATTATAAAGGTAGCATATCATCAAAAATTGATTTAATGGAACATACTGGAAATGTGTCTAAGCATGAACAATATACCCATTTTACTTTATACTTAGCCTCAAACAGCATCATGAATGAACCGATGAAGGAAACTATACCGCACTATAAAGTAGGACATATGAGTAAGGTACGTGCTACTGCTCTCGTGTTATAGTTTTACAATGTAATGGAAGGCACACCAGGTCATGTGTATGTGAAGCATTCGTGTAGTATTATTCTGAGCATGAAGAAATATGTCAATCGCATATCCAGTTAAATATAGTGTTGTTTTTCAAAACGGTCCAGTTACAACACTCCTCGTAAGATTTGCTGGTGACAAAATAATGAGTTATTACAAAAATCAAAACATTTTCATTTAAAGGTTTTCACGCCGTTATATAGATGTTTTAAAATGTAACAATGGTACAGACCAACAGTTAAATACAAGAGGGCCCAAAGGGCCCTGCGTCGCCCACCTGAGGAAAAAGCCACATTGGGGTCATTTACAGAGGACCACTAATGTTGTACACCAAATATCAAGGCTCTAGTAGGTTTTTATAAAAAGATTTTCCGGATTTCCCTATATTTCTCTGTATAAATCAGATATGCCCCCAGACAGGGCCCCATTTTATACTAGAGGCATAATTTCATCATTCTCTCGAGCAATCAATAAGAACCATTTCAACAATTTAAGTAGGGTTCCTGGGATCATTCCTGTTGAGTTTAGTCAATGTCCCATTAGCGGTTCAATAGAAGAAGTCGTTTGAAGTTTTCCTTAAACATTTAATGTAAAATTGTGATCCCCGGGGTGGGGTCAATTTCTACCACAGAGGCATAATTTGAACATCTTTCATATAATTGGTGGAGAACCTCTAGATCATGCTATTTACCAAATATGACAGCTCAGGACCATGTAGTTTCAGACAAGAAGAATATTTAATATTGCATTTTAAAAACCTTTTTTTACCCTGTGACCTACTTATGCAACCAATTAGAACGGTTTGAACAACTTTGGTAGAGGAACACTTAGGGATAATTTCTGTGAAGTTTGGTCAAAATCCAATGATTGGTTTCATAGGAGAAGTCGTTTGAATAAAAAAGTTTACGCACGCACGCACTCACGGACGACGGACAAAGGGGTGTCACAATAGCTCAGTCTGAACAAACGAACGTTATGTATGTAAATTCTTTAGACATCTGGTTTTATCAAGATGCCTGAGAAAAACGTGTCACGAAAATTAGTAATAGCATCTGCATTTGTACAGCCACCGACCTGGACCCGGTCACCGAGCCTCAGATGGAAACCTGCTGAGGCGGACATGGAGTAGGCGGCCGTTGCATTCGTAACATGGTTAGTGACCAAGTGTAGGTTGATTTCTCCGTTAATCATAACAGAACAAGAAACAGAGTTCACAGTGTGACTATAGACCTTCTTTAAGGTTACAGACTACCAGTATTGACCAGGGATTCTGCAGGTGAACACACCGCTAAAGACGTTGTAGTCGCCGCCCTCGTTCAGCAGGACGTTAGGAAAACTGATGTGGGGTTTTTCAGGATTGTTGAGTCCAGGGAGAGTGACTCGGCCAGTCGCAGTAAACAGGGACGTACCTGAAACACGTTTTTGTTTTGAGTAAGATTTTATGATGTTATGATACATGTTTACTCAACGAACATCTTTACTTTTAAACCAAGCAATGCATTTTTTATAATTATCTATCAGTGTTTTGAATATATATTGTTAATCCATGCATATGTTTAAAATCAGTTTTTATAGTCATTATACAAGTACGTTATACCGGTAAATATATAAAACATATTTTAAACAAAAGAGTTAACATTACCTTTAAGTTTCAAAAGGCATAGTCCGATATATATTTTCATTTCGGATTATAAATCGTTCAACACCAATATGAATAAATATATCAAGTGTTCGTTTTGGATTTGATTTAAATTTTCCATATTAACATTTACAATGATCTTACAAGAACTATCGGTGCACGTTCGGTAATCTGTGTTGTCTCCCAGGGAACTGCTTTTCAGGGCAGACGCCGCCGGGTTATGGCATGTCCGGGTGCGGGATTGCGTCCCGAGCCCGCATGATGCAGAGCCACCGTTCCAACCAGTCTACGACGTCCATCCGATGGCACCTTTAGACAAATAATAGCTGACACATAATGGATGACATGAATATAATTTCCGATTAGAATGTCAATACATTCAAATTACGCCATTGTAAGTATAAATAAAACGGAGGAAAGGCAAAGCCCCCAGGAAGCAGAGCCTGCATGCATGTGGAAACAGCAGCCTCGATTTTTGCTGTTCATAAGTAGTAATGAAAGATGCCATACCACTGACGCCCCAAAGCGCATGAGCGGAACTACATTTTCAAATCTAAACAAAATACAATCCAAGATCCCTGAGGACCAGAAAAGTACAACTACACAATGTTGAAGTACGGGGGAGATTTTACAGCCGTCACACAAGCACTAAACACCAACTGTAGTAAGTAAAATCCATGATCCCTAAGAACCAGACAAATACAATTACACACTGATAAGTCGCACAAGTTTACTGTAACAATTAATACTCTGCATTTTTATCACATTGTTTAAAAAGGTTTTGATGTTATGAAATTACTGTGTTTTCTATAAACATACTGGTTTAAAGAATGGTTTCGAAATAATATAGTTTAGTATGTTAGATAATGTGAATTACATGCGATAGTTGTACAGGCGCGGGTTTCACTGGCATCTCCCGGGCATCTTTTGTTGAAAAAGGACGCCGCTGGATTCTGGCAGGTTCTGGTCCGTGAGTGCGTTCCAAATCCACACGAGGACGTGCAGGCGGACCACCCTGGCCATGCCGTCCATCCTAATGTGCCTGTTGTTATAAGCGTTCAATTGTTGATTGCTTGTATTCGTATTCAGGAGCTTACAGTAGGTGCCGTGTGTGGCTGCATAATACATGGTCAGTGCATTGATTTGTTATAATGATACATTCTAATTAATGTATTTGAGTGGCATCGTAGTTGTAATTGACAAGGATGTGTATCAACTTACACTGATAATCTGAACACATCTCATAGGCGACACTTCCTCCAGAGCACGGGTGCCCGTTATTGGACGGCCATGGGCTGTCACAGGCGTGATCCCTGCTTCTGAGGCCGCTACCACAAGAGGCGCTGCACGCGCTCCACGTGTTCCAAAAACCCCAGTCGCCGTGCACTACAGAAGGAAAAACATTTACCCGGTCCAGAAGTCTTTCAACTACTATTGCTCGTGGAGTGTGTAATTTTCCGGAAGGATAGTGCATTGTGTTCAAGTCGCTAAAAACTATAAAAATTTTTTTAAAGTTTTGCCGGCATAAGAAATCAGTTGTATCACTGATCTGAATTATGTTCAGAAGATCCTTTTAGACGAAACGAGATTAAATAGGCCGTTTTATCAGTCCACATGCATGTGCAGAAAGTGTGAACAGTGTTTTATAAAGCAGGTTCGATTACAGTTTTATTGCATCCATTTCCCTTTTTCAGACTATTTACATAGCACGAATATTTGTTTACTAGCATAAATATACCAATTAACAAATTCTGGTAATGTGTTACGACGAACTCATGTTAAATGATATACACCTGTGCCTTTTTTTACTCGTAAACCGAATGATTACCTGGACATGGAATTAGATCGCAATGTGATGTTTCTGAAGATGCGCCAATGCACATGTCGCCGCCATTGGTCGGGGCAGGATTGTTGCATAAACTCACTCGTGACCTCGTCCAACTGCCACATGTGACGTCACAGGTACCCCAGTTGCCACAGTCAGACCATGCTCCATCATCTTAAAACCAAACGTAGCACGAACGCGGACTTAAATGGTGCATATTTTAAAATAGTTAAAACAAAATTTGCTAAAACAGTTATTACAATCATTAAAATTTGTCTGTTTTAAATTTTATGAATGTTATATACAATTACATTGTCTTATGTTTTATGATACACCGTTACATGGAAACCCGTTTCTGATGGTGCTTTTAATAAAATGCATGTTCAATGGTTTATCGAGATTTATTTTTATTTCGCAACATATGTATGTCTAGAAAGGCGCGATGATGATATCTGACGATAAAATGTGTAATAGGTCCGTACCGCAATTAATAATAGGTCCGTACCGCAATTTATAATACGTCCGTACCGCAATTAATAATAGGTCCGTACCGCAATTCATAATAGGTCCGTACAGAAATTATTAATAGGTCTGTACCGCAATGTGTGCATGACCGCGGACATGTAACGATGGACAGAGCTGGGTCCTGGCAGATGCTGGGATTCACCGAGCAACCATGGGTGTCAAGATCTTTGCATACTACTGTTGCTGAAAACAAATGACTCAAAAGTTCACAGTTATACTAAATGTTCAAATGTATGCGTACACATAAACATCACTCACTTTAGTGTGTTGTAAAATGAAGTGAATATAGAGGTCAATGCGTATCATGAAAAGAAACAACATAAACTTATGTGTGGAACTAAAATTGTATATGTTCGGATATATATGTTTACCTTGCATGTATGTAACATCGGCATTTTTAAATATACAGTTAACATACAGTTAACATGTAAGAATTACTTGCTGGATGATATTTTGATATGTTATCATATGTTTGTCAAATTAACGAGAATACACAAATACCTACATAACATAACATAGCATTACATACAATTTATACATTTGTTACTATACATGTATATAGTATCAGAATTGGCGGATCTGCAAGTCCATTACGCGACTTTATTATGAGTTTTCGGTCGCCTACAAAAGGCCCATTATGCAACGTCGCGCTTTAAGATGGCGTCATTCCGCGCAATAAAATGGCGACGTTATATTAACGTTGCTCTTTTAAAACAACTCTTGTTAATAAAACACAACTTTTGCTGTCGTAAACTAAACAAGACAAAGGCGAGAAATGTAGATTTATAAAATTAGTAGTGTTTCTTTCACTAAAACAACCGTATTAAAATCCGACACTCAGGCCATTATGGACATCTTCGGCCGATTATCTAATAATGGCGAGCTGCAACAAATCTTAACCTCTAAGTAATTCACGGATATAAAATACCTTTACCTTGGGTGGAATTATCCGGAGATATCAGAAATCCTGAAAATAAAAAAACATAACTTATTTGTAACGGAACTTCTTTTAATATGCAACACATACTTATTCGTACCTGTTATTTTATTGATCATATATTTGAATCAGCAATGCAATAACAGTATTAACAAGTGGGCCCAGAGGGCCCTGGGTCGCTCACCTGAGGAAAAGGTCAAAGGTCACAATGGATCCAATAATAGAAAACCCCAGGGGCATAATTTGAACAAACTTTGGTAGAGGACCTTTTGATGATGTTATATATTAAATATGAAAGCACTGGGCCTTGTTGTTTCAGACAAGAAGATTTTTTAAAGTTTCATTTTAAAACCTATTTATTGACCCCATGACCTACTTATACAACCAACTGAAACGGTTTAAACAACTTTGATAGGGGACCACCCAGGGATCATTCCTGTGAAGTTTGTTCAAATTCCTATAAACGGTTCAAGAGAAGATGTCGTTTGAAGTTTTCCTTATATAATTCAATGTAAAATTGTGACCCCCGGGGCGGGGTCAATTTTTAACCCCAGGGGCATTATTTGAACAACTTTGGTTGAGGACCTCTAGATGATGCTATATACCAAATATTAAAGCTCTGGGTCTTGTAGTTTCAGTCAAGAAGAATTTTGAAAGTTTCATTTTAAAAACCTATTTATTGACCCCGTGACCTACTAATTTAACCAACTGGAACGGTTTGAACAACTTTGATAGGGGACCACCCAGGAATCATTCCTGTGAAGTTTGGTCAAATTCCCATCAGTGGTTAGAGAGAAGATGTCGTTTGAAGTTTTCCTAATATAAATCGATGTAAAATTGTGACCCCTGGGGCAGGGTCAATTTTGACCCCAGGGGCATAATTTGAACAACTTTCGTAGAGGACCTCTAGATGATGCTATATACCAAATATGAAAGCTCTGGGCCTTGTAGTTTCAGACAAAAAGATTTATGAAAGTTTCATTTTAAAAACCTTTTTTTTACCCTATGACCTACTTACGCAACCAACTGGAACGGTTTGAACAATTTTGATAGGGGACCACCAAGGGATCATTCCTATTAAGTTTGGTCAAAATCCCATAAGTGGTTCAAGAGAAGATGTCATTTGAAGTTTTCCTTATATAATTCAATGTAAAATTGTGACCCCCGGGGCGGGGTCCTTTTTGACCCCAGGGGCATAATTTAAACAACTTTGGTAGAGGACCTCTAGATAATACTACATACTAAATATGAAAGCTCTGGGCCTTGTAGTTTCAGACAAGAAGATTTTTGAAAATTGCATTTTGAAAACCTATTTTTTGACCCCGTGACCTACTTATGCAACCAACTGGAACGGT
>Ga0224511_10003228_pt1 | contig 11588 bp, 4 predicted proteins | sample SF_May12_sed_USG_2_FD_169988 | JGI IMG/M metagenome (GOLD analysis project Ga0224511, IMG submission 169988) | Sediment microbial communities from San Francisco Bay, California, United States - SF_May12_sed_USGS_8_1 | ecosystem: Environmental > Aquatic > Marine > Sediment | place: USA...
AAATGTTTCCGCTGGAACTTGAATCCCCCACTTCATAAAGATAATGGTGATTGGCCTTGATTATTTCTTGTTGTCCAACATATAACACATGCATAAACTATTAAACGGCGCCCTTTGATGCTTTGCATCAATGGTCTTTCTTGTTTTCATTTAATATGTCCGTCAACGTGTATCCATAAAGACGAGGCAAATTGGAGTAGATTTATAAAAAATATTCATTGGTATTCAATGTAGACTGAAGTAGAATACAACTTGCTTGTCGAATACTACTACGTCATCGGTTGGCAAAGATAATATTATATGGTCAGGTTTTGGGGCGTAACCTTTTATGTTGTGATCTCCACGCACTGTTACAAGCCCTTATGCTGTTTTTCTACTACTTCATTTTAGGTCGATTTCGAAGCCAATTATCCCAACTTATATTAATCATTCTCGACCGCTCATTCAATATAAAATCTGATTATTTTGGAACGAGGTTTGGTAGGAGAGATAATCCAGACCAATCCTTATATGATGAACGCTAAGCAAGGAAGCATCTGGTACCATTTTACAACGTCTTTGGTATGACGCGGTCGGGGATTGAACCCACGACCTGCCGCTGACCGCGAACGCTCTACCACTAGGCCAACGTCCAATCGGAAATACTTGGCCAATTCCGCCTAATCGGTGATCGTGCCTCGGATGTATCAGATGGACAATTATGTCAACCCAAAACACCTACGCTGAAATATAGTTCTTAAGGAAACCTACGAAAGCCGTTCAGCGATTACGAACGACAGAAAACAAAAATGGCGTCATTTGAACAATGCGCGATCGGAACTACCCGGCCAATTCCGCCTAACCATTGATCGTCCCAAATCCGAAATGGCCCCTACGTTCATCAGAGAGATGGTGTGGTGTACCCCACAGTCCCATGTGTTCGCATTGGGCCACCGCCTAAATACCGTATTTCAGTGAACTTATCAACAACACGTACATATGTTCCTTAATAACACACAAGATACCATAGTACATGCATCCTGTTATATCGGATATCGATCAGAATAATTATTATTGTATTCTGTATTTGCCAGTAGTCTATATCAAAACAATGGTATAGGGAAAATAGCCAATGTAAAAAATTAATCCACCAATGCTATACGTGACACGAAACATTACAATTTAATGTGGACATTCGCTATGACTACTAGATAGCTCAATTTGTGTGACACTCTCTGTTTTGACGCTTTATAAACCAAACCCACGGCATCACAGCACATGTACCCATAATGGTGAAAGCTCATGTTCCTTTCAATGCACTCCTTCCTATTCATCTATATCAACAACTCAAATAAAAAACAACTCTAGACTTCAACACAGAAATTCAAATTTTAATTTGGATAAAGCCGTTGGACAGTCGTATGAATGCATACACACTGTGACACTGGTACATGTAACAATGATAAACTGAAACATCATGATGCAAACATTCATAATACATAATATTATCAAACATACACAGTATCAGCAATCAAAATAACTGGTAGTTACAGGGATACAATTCTTCACAACTTACAATTTAATTCATATTTCAGAATACATACATGTATACTTTTAAAATACAATTGTGTTACAATGTTGTTCTTAAAAGCCTTGTTTAATATTACCAAAACATATAAAAACACTACAATTAAGCCTTAAATGTACGTTGTGTAACCGATTGTCCAAAGCTATATGACCACTTTTGAAAAAACTCGTGCATTTATACTGACCACTTCTGACACCATGCGTCAATAACAAAGGAAAATAATTTTCTTCATATTCATTCTTCAAACGATCATCATCATCATCATCATCATCATCATCATCATCATCATCATCATCATCATCAACAACAACAACAACAACAACAACATCTACAATAACAACAACAACAACAACAATAACAACAACAACAACAAGACTATGAAACATATGTATAATATAGTCATAAACTCATAAAAATCCAAATGTAATTTGGCCGTGTATGCGTTACCATGGTTTTGTGTAACATGCATTTTACATTACCAAAACAGTCTTACAATAAAACCATAAACCATTAATATGTAAACCAATGACATTTTTCGATTTCGTTCTATAAAAGACTTAACACGATATTTTAATATATGTGAATTTGACAGCTAAGTTCCTCATTATTTTCTTTAGTGCAATTGTTTCTCTATTCTTTGTAGAGTAACATTGTAAAACATGTGTCAAAATTAGGTTAGGTTTGTTTAGAGTTAAACAATAAGTAGTGTGTTATAAAACAGTGTTAATGTGTTCAGACGTCTATTTTGCAGAGCAACGAAAAAATAATAACAGATGAGCACGTGTTAGTGGACATACCAATGTGTATATAGACATGTAGGTTTAGCGTGAGACGAGCACGTGGAACTATGGAAATAGATAGCGTAATACGCGATCTACCCAATGACAGTGACTACAACAGTAACATATTGTCTGTTCTAGTTTAAGGTACCATTTTGTTTTACAAATACACAAGTTAATATGTCTGTTCTTGTTAATGACACTACGTTGTTTTGCAAGTTAATAAGTCTGTTTTGTGTCGTCTGGTGATAGTTTCTAACCATCATACTTAATAGAGCGCTTTCGTTTTTAAATATATTCATCCCGATTCAACTTCTTATCGATTAAATAAAACGCTATAATGTTATTACAAAATATTACCGGCAATACAATCATATAAACCTCTTTTATGTGTTGCTTTAGTATACAAAATAACTTATAATTATGATAAATTAGTTTAAATGTTAATTAGTACATGTACATACTAAAGGGGAGAGGCACGGCTAAATGGCCGAAAAAGAAGCTCAATATACTTATGTTTTCATGTTCAAAACCTAGCTATCATATTGAAATAAAATAAGTAAAATATTGTTTTGTTACCCTAAAGTACCATTCTTAAGTAATAAAACATAAAATTTATGGTTAATTGGCCTCTCCCCCTTAACTAAATCAGGCACGTAACCAGGCATACTCCGGTACGCCGTGTATGCGCTTCTTCAAAAATAAATAACAAAATACAATGCCTCGAAATGTCAATAAAATTCCACCATCACCGAGGCGTGTCTATCTGTCAGTCGGTCTCTATGTATATCCAGCAATAGCTGTCACGTGTCTTTGTGGCAAACAGCGGAATATAGGTGCGCCTATGTTCATGCGACACGCATCTAATGTCATTCTATTTTCAATCTAGCTTCCTTTGTTATATAAAATGTATGCATTTTAAAGTGATGCAGATTTAAAATTCCAAGGGATTGCTCTAAAATAGTTTTCAGATCAATGACATGCATTTAAACGAAATTATAATTAATGTGTACGGTAATTGAAAAAGCACATTTGACTTCATTTAAAACCAATAAAATTCCTTTTTTTATCTAAATATGTTAGATTATTTGCACCAATCTTTTTTATTTGGAATTGTCAAATAAAATTATTTCTGCGATATTAATGCCAAATCAATGTTTATTAAAATTATTTAGTAGAATGTAAACAATAAAGATTGTAATAATAGTTTTCCTTGCAAGCCTTTAATTATTATTGTCGCCATAACACTTTTTATGTTACACACACACAGACAAATAAATCAGAAATAAAAATTAAATGTGGCTGTTTATTGCTTAGTTCAAAACAGTCTCTATGATTTTAAATACAAGAGGCACATCCGAAACTAATTCATGAGATGAGGTGTGAAATACTGTAAAACTTAGTCACACATGTTCAAGCATAATTAACATATGCACACTGTATTGATAAGTTTAATGTTGATAGTACAGGACAAGAAATCCGTGTTTTCGTCAAAAACATAACAACACATTTCAATGATGGTTTTAAATGTTAAAATATCTAATATGGCGGACTGTTTCGATGGATTCTACTGCAATTTAGACAAGGTTCCGAGATCCCGACATTTTCTCAACGCTTTTTTCGTTCTTAAATTCCTTTCATATTCTTAGGATGTTGTGCACGTTATATTTAACGTGGAATGATTGTCTATTATTTTTTTAAAAATATTAAGAAGCTTTATAACTACATTTAGTACACAATAGTGAAGCACGGTGCGACAGTTCAAAACTGTCACACAATCACAATACACATCTTGGTAAGTACTGGTTCTTTTCAGTTTAAATAAACTGGTTTGCAAATTGTCAAACAAAGAGCACAAAGTAACATTGTAACCGTTGAAAACACAGAGAGTGTAATTGACGTATCGACAGCCCGTTTGTTGGACCATCTGAAATGCTGTTTAGTCGAGACAAAAGGCGGTAAGTTACGTAACGTCATAACGCACAATGTCATTTAGGCCAATCAGAAGACAGAATCTTCCCTATATCGCTGTTAATGCGCACTTACAATGGTGGACGTAAAGCCAGACGGACGTCATTTCAAGCATTCTGTCGATATGTTAATTGTACGGTGTCAAAAAACGTATTCCAAAATTTGTAGCCGTGTCTTGTCAACGTGTGCCGTGTTATATTTGTTCCAAAATAACCAGCTGCAGTAGAAGTTGAAACAGTAGATACTCGGCACTGAAACATTGCTTAAACTGACATGCAAACGATGTTTTTATTTTATTGAAAGGCGAATCTTCCAGACATATCCGGAAAACGTGCTGGTAGGTGTCTTGGTCTCGAGTCGCCAGAAACTGATCTTCAAACAGCAGTTTGCCATTTGCATTTAGTCGCAATAAGTATGGATTTAAAGCGTCAATGAAGTCGGCGTCGTCTTCATATAGTTCTACTTGATCGCATAATGAAAGCTTTGTTATTGAACTCTTCAATCCGAACCCGAAAATATCGTTGTTGATATTGACTCTGTCGAAAACATACTGTGAAATGTTAAAACCATTTTCTCCCAATTCCGCCGTATCTTTCATTCTTTTTAACCACCACGGTATAAATTCAATGTTCTGTAAGATAGTGTCCAGCTCAAAAAGGCAATAGGCACTCAATGATTTCTTGAGGCCGATTCGTTTGTTACCAGCAACAATGGTTGCAGGGGATTGGATATGCTTTCTAATTTTTTTGAGTATCAACGGCCGTCCGCCGCCACTTTTAGAAGCCAACTTAACAATAACAAAGGACGATTTGTTATCCTGCGGTTGGTAATATACTTCAACAATGGACCAATCTTTAGGCCAATACGTTGTTAAGGAATAGCTTTCGCTGAATGAAGACCGGATGAAATCCACAGCTAAAGGCGAGTCAAAGGAAACGTTCAGACAGACGGTGTATGCATCAATGGTTATCTCATACCCGCCGTTTGAAGTAGCCATCCGATCACCTTTTGGAATTAATGGGCGACAACTCTGCAACAGAAAATGTAAGTGGCAGTCATAATACAAAATAAAGGGTAAACAATATTTTTTGTTGGGTCCAACATTTTTTTGTGGTGAACATTCAGTATCCCGGGAAACATAAACCATAAGAATGATGCAAAAGGGTAAGCGATTAAAAACACTGATATGATAAGTGTGAGCCTTGTGTCCATACTATGGTAAATTTGTTAAATTCCTGACTTTGCTTCAACTATCAGTCATCACCATAATTATGTAGATCTACATCTATGTACCAGATATGTAGTTGGAGTAGGGGTTGGTTTCTATTGGATGTAACAGCACATCAACACCATATGTTATACCTCTCTAAAACCTCGAATGTGTGTTTCTTTAACAAAAGCTGTTGTTACGCATTTAAAGGATGTAAATCACTAGCGGATCCAGGTGGGTGCACCCGGCGTACCCCCTCCCCCTCCTCCCCCCGTAACAGTCGCGGATTTTTTTATTCCTCAAACGCTATTTAAACGTCCCCTTTTTTTAAAACAAATTCTTAATAATTAAATGACCAAAACATGCTCAAATTACAATTACTTATACTATAACTGCTAGCAGTACACATGAAGCTTCACCAGATATTGATTTATTCCAGAACACAAGTGTTTAATGAAGAATTATTGTACGTGTAGACCAGCAGACGGGATCAAACGCCCTGCAAAATACCACAACTACATCAATTGAGAGACAATTTGGTGCAACTTTTGCAAATCGTTGGTACATGTGCGTATAAAATCAAAATAGGTACTGGCTAACCTCTGTAGAGCAACATCAGGCGGCTACATAAATTTTGGTTGCTCTAGGGAGGTGTTGTTCCTCAGAGGTTATTTTCAATGGTCAAAGTCACTGCGCGGGGGATATATATTTTTGTCGGTCGAGAGAGGTAGCCGCTCGTTAGAGGTGCCGCTCTAGGAGGTTAAACAGTATAATCTTGCGCGCGTTAAATAAAATAAAGTATTTATTGATATGTTGCTAACATTTCCTTATGTTACTAACGCTATGTTTTGAGGCTTTTAAAATAAATTGATTCTTGTCATTTTTCACTGGTCACTGATGTCATAGAATAAGCAGGGTATGTAGATCGCACCTAAAGATTTCTCCCATACATGAAAGTGTGACTTATTATAGTACCCTGCCGCCGCTTCGACACAAATTCAAGGACGCACAGTCTATAATTCGTTCATCACTGTGTATAAAAGTACTTATTGCAATCTACACTATATGTAGATGTGAATGTGTGTAGTTTCATTTCAATCGCAGAAGACATGTTGAAGCAGTTCGATCTGCACAATAATCACAATTACATATAATATTGGTGCAAACCAACGCCCGACAGAATGATTCCTACATACCCTCTTGCGGACTTTGTACGTTGGAAAACGAGACACAAATATATCTTACCTCTTAGCTAATAATACATTCCTCGTATCTGTTATAATTACATTTTAAAAAGCTATTGGAGATTACGCTACGGGTGGCCAAAACACTAACCTTTGGTTTGGTGATATCAACGCATGCGTCTATTTTAGTCACTGGTGGACTGATCGGAGCGGATTTTGAGGGCTGCATTAAAAACAATGACACAAAAGTATGGTCGGATTTGCCTGACAGAGAACTATCCTTTCGATAGAATTGTTGTTTAACACACTTGTCCCGAGGACTTTCCTCTGTTGAGCAGTAAAAGTTACGATGCCATTGTTCATCGATCAAGTAAGGCAAAAATGGGCCGTTTTCGCACATGTCTTTTCGAAAACCAACAACAGTGTTGTCATATGGTGTTTCTGTTAATCCTGGAAAGCACTGAACCAATCTCAAGTTAGTTTCGTTTTCTTTACCAGGAAGATAAAACACAATACTACAACCGCTGCTGTTAAAATTGCTCTGTATCTCAAACAAAATTGCATCCAACGAACGCGGTCTTCCGTCTAACTCTTTGCTACAAGTAGCAATTTTGTCCAGTGGTAGTGTATCGGTTTCATTATGGCAAGCAGCACAATGTTTGTTTCTGTAAATCTTCTGACTGGCTGTAGATATGACTGGGTTCAAGCTCCCCCAAGGAGACGGGTGATCGTCTGTGCAGAGTTCGCTCTCCGAAGCCTGCGGAATAAAACAATGTACATGGATAGTCCGCTGATAAGGAACCGGCTTATATGGAACTTCCGGTTATAAGGATCTTTTTTTCATTCACCAAGCTTTAGAAAGGAACTAGTTCACATATACGTTTATAAGAAACATCGTTTTATAAGGAACAGATTGTCATGGCCCGATGAGTTTCTAATAACCGGAGTTTACTGTACACGTAATATGAATTAAAGAGATGTTCGAAAGAAATCTGTTGCAGAAATAACATACTTCGACATGATGTGAATGTGTGAAACAAGCCTTATCTTCACAGTAATGAAATCCCCCCCCGGTACAGTCCCAGCCGGTCTGGTATTTTACAAGAACCTAACATTTTGGTTGCTAGCTTGCTTGTTTGCTTGCTTTGATGCCTGTCCAACTTTCTGTCTGCTTGCTTGTTTTAAGGTGAGACCTTTGTAATGGACTATGAAGGATACACATTTGTTTTGTTTTTATCAAAATATAAACAAGATTGTTTTCATTAAAATGTGATATATAGTATTCTTTTACTTTTCAACCATAGAAAATTATTTTTAAAATGCAAGTTACCTTTATTTGTTTAAATTAAATTAAAGGGAAATAATTTTACATTATATTATCTCCCTTTAATATGAATAGAATGAAATAATTCAATCTTGTTTATAAAATCAAAAAAGAAAAAACTTTGAAAAGCGGTGTGGTAGATTGTCTGTAAATGGCATATTTTTCAATAAAATAAAGTTTTTGAAACTTCTTCCTAGCTGCAAATTTGTTCATCCATTGCAAAGGTCTTACCTTAACGCCGTTTGAACACTTCTAAGGTTTTATTACGGCGGTAAGTCCACTAGTCTCTTTAATCCACAAGCGACGGACTGCTTCCTCACATGAGCCAGCTATAAGGAACAACTGAACTATAACTGCTTTATCTAGAATCAATTATCACGGAAAACATTTTGCCGCTCCTGTTGGGTTTGAAACCCTGACCATCCAATTTAGTAAAATGATCTAAAAAGCAAGGGGGTGTTTCTTTTATTTGGTATTTTTAAACATTAAAAACAAAAAGTAAATTTCGAAAGTCAATTTGTTTATATGTAGATGCTCATAGTGTTTTCCATATGTATTTGTTGTTGTTGGCAATCTGTTTTCATTGAACGGTCGCAGACACACCAGTTTGTGTCCAGTGTTACTTCTACCAAGAACTATTATAATTATGACGAGTGAAATAGGAATCATCTATTGGCCATGTCCAACTAAGACACCAATTATTGTGTCAATAAGCTTGATAGATTTCAAATTATATAGTGTACAATGATTTACTGCTCCATGTCACTGTGACCTTGACCTTTGACCTACTGACCCAAAAATAAATAGGGATCATCTGTCGCAATCGCCAACAAGGACACCAATTATGGTTTTTATTATAGTTTTAAGGTTAATGAGCGGACAATAATTTTATGCTCTAGGTAACTGTGACCTTGACCTTTGACCTACTGACCCCAAAATCGATAGGGGTCATTTATTGGTCATGACCGACTAAGACACCAATTATGGCGTCCCTAAGCTAAATAGGTTTTTAATTATTGAGCGAACAAGGATTTTGTGCTCCAGGTAACTGTGACTTTAACCTTTAACCTACTAAACCCAAAATCGTTAGGGATCATCTATGAGGCATGGTTAACTAAGACACCAATTATAGTGTCCCTCAGTTTAAAAGATTTTAAGTTATTGAGCGGACAAGGATTTTATGCTCCAGATCAATGTGACCTTGACCTTTGACCTACTAACTCCAAAATGAGTTAGATTTCATTCAAATTAAATCTAATTTTCAATAATGGTAAGCCTTGTAATGGGCTTCGAGGAATGTTCTATTATCAAAACAATAAGAAGTTGTTCCTCAATAAAATGTGTTATCTATAATGCTTTTCTTTTCAACTATAGAACATTCTTTCTAAATGCAAGTAACCTTTAAGTGCTTAAATTAAATAAAAGGGCAATAACTTTACCTTATTATATACCAATACATTATTACTTCCCTTTAAAATGAATAGAATAAAAATGTCAATCTTGTTATAAATTTAAATAACCACAAATTATGAAAAGCGGTATGATGTATCGTTTCAAAATGGCTTATAATTCAATAATGTTAAAAAAAACTTTCTAACTGGCTTCAAATCTGTGAATCCATTACAGTGCTTTTATCTTAAAAACTGCTTTCATGGAATATGTCTTTTTCATGTTTACCGAGATTCATAAAATACAATATTGTTGAAAATATCTTACTTTTATGAACATCGTTGACCGCAATATAACTATGTGCGTCGATGGCCGTGAATAGTATATCGTTTTCCTATTACATGTATGTGTTTCCATTATACTTTTATACTAATTGTTATTAACGAAAGTTTTATGAGACTGTGGTTTTTATTCGTTCCGGATTTATAACATCTTGAAATAAAATAAGGACAAGACAGTAGAAAACAGAAAGGTTTTGCGATACATTGCAATATTCGACAATCATTTGCAATAAATACCATAATACTTTATTTTTATGAAATCAAAATCCAAATAATTAAAGTTGAATTCAGTCGTCTCCGGGGAATCGTGAATGACAGAATATTGGTGTGTTAATTAACGTCAATAACTTAATTGTCATAAAGGTCGTTAAGAACATATATATTTAATAGTTTAATAAAACAAACTTTAAACAACTAAATTGTGCTGCGTGGTTTTGCAAAAATGCACATTAATTATATTTATAACTTTGTCTCCTCCGAAAGATAAAGATCTCCAGAATATTCAATAGAATATTTGACAATATATAGGCAACCACTTATTCTTTAAATGTTTCAAAACCAAGTGCACAATTTATAATACATGTATACATAAACAATCAAATGCTACAGGCAAAACAGTTTCAACATTATTTAAACATGGATGAATGATTATATTTGTCAGTTTTATACTTAGTACAGTAGAATTTAGTGATTTGATGTAAAAACGCATCTAAACAAACCTGGTGATTTTTCTTATCGCACGATATAGGCAATGCATGTTCAAAAGTAAGTGGTTGTCATTTATTTAAACCATTTTTATAGACACGCATTATTCGTGCTTTCCTGGTTATCCTGGTCACATTTATGACAAATAAATCAACATCTACATATTGGGCAAAAAATATATCACACAAATTAAGTGTATTTAAGTAAATAAAGCTTGATTCTCATTACTTTGAAAACAATTAACTAAAGTATCAGACCCAATATTCTTGATCTCCATTTATTGTGTAATTATATCTTATAACCTAAAATCTAAATTGTCTTTAATCATAACTTAGAATAGAATAGAATAGAACAGAATAGAATAGAATAGAATAGAATAGAATAGAATAGAATAGAATAGAATAGAATAGAATAGAATAGAATAGAATAGAATACGGGACGTACATGTGTCAACATGTACACATGCTATCAAAGACGTGGGTGTAGAGATAGGTCATACCGGACACGAGTGAGTCATCCGCACACCCCTCGTCTCCTCGCCGTGGGTGGGGTACTTGAGAGGCGTGCACGTCATATTGGCCGTCTGCTCGACACGTGCAGGGGAGGTGTCGGGGAAACAGCAGCTGTTCGTCTGCCAGCAGTCAGGCTCACAGCTGCAAGCTGATCAAATAAAATACACGTTGTAACAAGAAATCAAAACGCACATTTTACATTTAACTGGATTCTAAAGAACAAATATATGACATGTCCATGGCTTTGTTTTAGTGTTTAGACAAAATAATTATTGCATGATAATAAATGTCCATGCTGTTTTTAATAGATCAAAATAGTAACATCAAGATTTTGACTTTTAAACCATATATGTTTAATTATAAAATTATTATATTAAAGCAGCTGTCCTCCAGATTATACTAGAAAATCATGAATTGTGCAAATATGCTAAAATATATCTTCATATACATATAATAGTTAATTTAAATCAAAAGATCGCTTAAAGGGGCATTGTCTGATTTTTTTATCAGCTATTTATCAGCTATTTATTAAATATTTTAATATCAAGTAGTATTTAATCCTCAAAAAGTATGAAATGATAACATAATACCGAAACATATTGCAAA
>Ga0224511_10003229_pt1 | contig 11588 bp, 2 predicted proteins | sample SF_May12_sed_USG_2_FD_169988 | JGI IMG/M metagenome (GOLD analysis project Ga0224511, IMG submission 169988) | Sediment microbial communities from San Francisco Bay, California, United States - SF_May12_sed_USGS_8_1 | ecosystem: Environmental > Aquatic > Marine > Sediment | place: USA...
TTTGCAATATAAAAATGAGTAAATTTCTTTGAAAAAAGAAAAAAAAAGTTAATAAGAAAAAAAAAGTTATGCCGACCGACCATACCTAATTTTTTTGGCGATGTTAGTGGAAACAAAGAACATTTTTTTACGCCTAACATGGTTTTTGATAAGCCAGATTCAATGCACCGTTTCGCAAAACTTCACATTTCTCCTATTTATGTAATATTACTTTGTTCGTGTGATAATGTATATCGCAAACAAGAAGTGCGCTTGCCTTTCTATTTACGAGTTTAGATTGTCCCCTGAATCATAACCCTAATCCACTAGATAAAATGGATAAACTACCTTTCTAAACGAACATGGTATAAACATACAAAAACGGTGCTTGCTTGAGTGTTAAATGGTTTGGGTAAGAAATTAACTTGTTTAGATTTGGCACTAGCGTTAAAGGTTTCACTATATACAAGGTCAAAATCGCAGAAGCGCTTTTCGCGTTGTTTACAGACTAGTATTTTCAAAAGAAATCACACTAAAACAAAAAACTTCTGTGTAAAGTATCTTATGGTGGGAATAAGTGTTACTTTTACTTTTGTAAATGCAATGACGTTTCGGTTGTTTCCATTACAGATCATTTGACATACACTTAACCATTTGCAACTACAGTGTGACTTTTCTGTCGTGAAACGGTGATGGGGAGTAATGATCGGGAGTTCTGGACATTTGATAATGTCATAGCATAGCCAACAACTGCATTTAGATAAATGTAACTCGTTTTAAATACTGGATTTGGATATGCACACTTCTTATACATAGTGCGTTGTTTTTCACAATAATGTAACATTCTTGCTTTCTAAACATCCCGCAAATGGAAACAGGTCATACTTGTTTACTCACGTATCTGACTATCTAAAAGGTAAGAGGTCAGTACCCAATAATGACCACAAATTAATTGCTTATTACTACAAACTCTAATTCAACGTTGACCGCTTGGAAAATGACTCAATACGAGCTGGTATAGCCAAGTTTTGTCACTACTTGTTACACTGCTATTATTTTTCAACTTCTAGTTTTACTGTTAGCATACATAATAATGCAGAACGTTAACCTCGCATACGCCAATTACCGTAGCCTCCTACAAGCACAAACACACAAACAATATTTGAAAACAAATATTCGTGTATTTTTCAATTACTACAATAAACTTAAAAAACATTTCAGGAAAGTTTAAATGATCACTTAACAAATCATTATGTCGATCTGAATTATCAATGAAGTAGGTATTTTAAAAGATACTAGAATATATATCTTCACTAATTATGACATTATCGTTTGAGGTTTACTTCCAAGAGTAAGATATATTTGCTTAAAAACCACTTAGTGTTCACACACCTGCTGCGTCGAAATTGCAGCACATTCGACAAATCATCAACCACCCGTTATGTTTAATTCCACTTGTATTGTCTTGAGTAACAATAGCATTCTTTTACCTGTTCATGCTATGACGTCAAATGTACATCCGGTGAAACATGATATTAGTGAATTTTTATAGTGTTGTGTTTTTATAATTAAATATTTTGTTGAACGTCATTTTAATGAAGAACAATAGTTTATTTTACTTAGCTGTGAAAGATACCGCAGCGGTGGCTCAGTGGTGAGAGCGTTCGCGATTAATATAAGTTGGGATAACTTGCTTTGCATTCGACCTTACTGATAGTTTTTTCTAAATGTCTGTTGCGTCATTGTGTTCTACGTGTTTTTGTGTCGTTCTGTATGTTGGTTTTTGTACGGGCCAATTTGTCATGTTGCCATTAACTTTGACATATCTACATTGTTTACAACATTCTTTCTTTGAACATCTCTTCAATTTATACTAAATAAATTAGTTTTAATTAAGGAAGAACAATTTTACTTTACTGTACAAGATAGTTTACACCATTATCAACGCTTAGTTCGTAAGCAAAACTGTATTTTAAAATCCAAACACTACAAAAGCAATGATTTCTGACTCAGAGGCCAAGCAAGATAGAAAACATAGATATAAAACACTTTTGACAATTGCAAGTATGAATTATTGCAGTAATTTGTAGTTTTTAACATAATGGGACTACCATTTGTACAACATTTGTTGCAGTTTACTTGCCATTCGAAGTGCATTCCATGCGATTGTCCTCAGCATGTCGTCAATTATAGAAATCAGACATCCAACATTTCCTAGAAATGATGAACATAGTAATTGGTTCTTAAAACAGAAATAGTGTCCATTAGACGTGATGTGTTACATCGTTCACATTAGCTCATTTTGAAGTAATAACTTATAAAAGTTGTAATCCACTGACAGAATAATAATACATATGCCTTGTGTGTTGTATATTTTTATCAGTAGCATTATCCGTAACGATTTATTAGAAAGGTATGGCGTATGTTCCTTTAATTAGGTGTAGTAACGGAGAAGACTGATAACGCGAGACAATCAGGTCGACACTCGTGTAAACAATAAACCTTTTATACTAGTTCACTTTACATATCTGACGTTTATAAGAAACTCCGGTTATAAAGAACAACTTTTCATGGTCCCGATGAGTTTCTGATATATTCAGCGGATTTTCAGTACTAATAATATTTACTAGAACAATATCATATTTGTTTAAACAACTTGCAAAATGTTAACAATAAACTCGTTTAATTTAAGTAAATTGTATTATAGAGTATTATGTTTAGTGTTTTTTTAATTACCACACTATTATCTTTTCAACAGTTACTATTGTCATTAGGCATTGATGATTATATATAACGACTTGAAAAGATGTCATATTTATGCATTTAAGTCACGAACGATGAGGGCATTCTAGCCAGAATATGTAAATTTGTTATGTCATTTTTGTCTCAGTAATATATTATTGTTTTCCTTGTAGAACATTAGCATTTGTTTTTCAGTTAAAGTTGTAGTGTGGGTATCATATTTTCTTATTCGCCTGCAATCTTCGGAATAATGTTCCGAATAATGTTAAATAATGCGCTTCAAAAGACTTTCTAATTGAACTAACCGAACTTCTGTGAAGGTTTTCATACTTTGGCAATAAAACGCTTATTGTTACTTGTATGTAAACAAAGAAAACATTTAAGATAAAGTTTAAACTTTCTGTGAACCAGAAGAAAGGCGTTATAGATAATTAGCGATCAACAAGTATCATCACATGATCTTGCATGAATTCGTCTTACAGTCCGAGTACATTCCATCGGGCAACTGACTGACAATACGTGTAACTGAACACAGTTGTCTGAAAAGTACAACATTTGCGTTGTCTTCAAAATAGGTACAGCGTATTATCAAAGTCTGTAAGGAATATTTTTTAAACCCATATTATAGTAAAAATTGACATGTTACCACTTTCCTGAATTGTTTTACTTTTCCATTGCATTGAGTCGTCATTACAAAATGTTTCTGAATTTGCAACATTATGGTACATGTAGCATAAATAAACAATACACACCGTACCGTCATATTACAAATTTTTACGTGGATGACGTTCAAAACTCCACATTTAATCACAGGAGATCTTTTCTTATATTAATGGACGGTTCCACAACTGTCAATCATGATCATTTATAGCAGAATATGGTAGGTTTTAATACATTGGATAAGGGTTATGATTGTCAGCTGACAATCGGACATAGTAAATACAAAAATACATGTTCTTTAACAACCTGATCACACGAATAAAAGCAGAGTACAGAAAGGGGAGGGGATTAAAGTTTTGAAGAAATTAAAAATTGCACAAAGCTCATTGCCAACATCAGAGTGCATTCCTAAGCATCGTTCTCCGCATGTTGTTAGTTACCGAGTCGCAGACATTCAACATTTCCTAGACATGTGATGATCAACGAACATAGCGACTTGTAGTGGCAGATGATTTATGAAAGTAACGAAATTGGCCTGTCGTATGTGGTATAAAATCACGGTGAATAGTATTTGCTTCGGTTTACAATTCTAAAACAAATAATTTTACAGGTGCATTAAGATCATGGATGATTTCCAATAACAAGTTCTCCAACTCGTTGTAATTGTTTTACAGTAAACGTTTGCATACAAAACATATTCTTAATGGCAAAAAGTGGTTGAAGCCAAGATGTAAATATAATACGTGTAAGCTAGTATTTGGTAAATTGAAATTAATATATTATATATTGGCTCCGTTAACATAATTATATTTCGTAACTTTTTGTTTCAGTGTTACACTTCAGAAGGTTAAGCTGAGCATGAAGAACATTGCAGTAATTATCTTAAATAGGAATACTGCCTAGTAGTATATCAAGTTAATTCATTATGAAACCGTTTTATTAAGCAGGTGGAACCATTGAGAAACTGAAACTGTGTACGATAAATGATCCCAAGTGATTTGCGACTTGATGTAAAACATGCAGAAGAATAAATCAACAACAGTTTACAGGCTAAAATCTAGGGAAATTGAAGACTGCAACAGTAGCATTGAAATGTCAGTTCTTTAGATAGACTCTTGGAATTTATATTTGATAAAGATTTAAGATGACATATAATGCAACCTGTAAAAAAGATAACTGTTATTTTATACTTATTATGACATATTGATCTACTAAATCTGCATTTTAGAAGCGTTGCAAGATATAGCCTGCAATGACGTGACAGTAACATTAAACAATTCATCATACTGAGTTTACATAATGATTTAACAAATCAAAAGAACTGTTAATGTTAAGAGTCTACGTATATTTGAAAATGAACCTTAAAGTAAATAAAACCATTCATTTTAGCAGGTTGTACATTTTAGAATATGATGAAGAGAGCTATCGTATTTATATCGATAGATCAACAATTTGCTCATACCTAATTATGGTTTAGGTTATGTTTCCCCATGTTTATTATAGCTATAAAGATATCAACATGCAGCATTCTACAATTTGATCAACATAATCGTTGTTATATTTCGGCACTTTTAGCCGAAACAATAGTGAGAAAACGTCACAGTGCCTATTTTATATGCTGTTATTTAGTAATAATTATTACTAATGCAATATAAAATTTGTTGCACCCTCTTTTATTATGAGCGTACATGTACATTGCAATTCGTACATAATGAGGATATTATAATGCATATTTCCTATCTTTTTTCAAATGATAAATGTTTGATATTGATATTTCAAAACATTTATCAGTTGTGACGTCTTTAACTTTAATAACACGTTTCAACCTTGCAATAAAAGTAAAATTAATGAAGAATAACAACTGTGCTGTTGCGTTACTTTGTCTTGCTTTCAAGAACGATTATTTGATGTGTGAATCAAACGATGAAGACGTATACATGGCCACATGAGTCACTATAGTGTAAAATACTGTTGAGTAGTAGTTTGTTAACTGTCAATATACCTAAACATCTGATATAAACTAAATCCGCTTCAGTAGATCCCGATAGTAATTCCGAACATGCGTTTAATTGGTGATTTTAGTTGTTTTAAAAACTACTAAATTTATGTGTATTTACTAAATACATAGTCACAGCTAAGTTTGTTCATTCAACTCGATATTTGACACTGTTATGACACATTTTCATTCTACAGTGTGCCGCTCTGACAATGTTTATACACTTTACAGATAAAGTTATATAACTGTATTTATTCAGCTAGTATGTGAATTACTGCTGACCTTTTACAACCCAATAGGACAATTAGACTAACATGTACACGTGCCAAAATGTTAACTATCATTGCTTTTGGAACTTACCTATACACGCATATTTAATATCAAAACATTTTATTAATTCCGTTATTTTATTGTTCAAAGTCATCCTTACACAAACGATAAATATGTTTATAATTAATTTATGCACGGGTGTCCTATTTAATCAGTAAAAACTATAAGAAGTTTCTGTAGCATGATAAATATCGCTCCCGTTTATCGACATAGTATTACGTACTTGATTGCCTTACATATTTTATGAAAGCATCATACACATATTGACGTAGTTCAACATGTAAGAAATGACGTATAATAAATGTTTTGGTATATAAATTTTAAGCAATGGATAATGAAATTCATAACAGGTCAACCACTAAATAATCTAATCAACAATCATAACAAGAAGACGTTGATCATTTTAATATTAAATCATATCTTTTAAGTTTATGGAATGCTGTTTCATCATTGATTGTCGTCATCGTTTTTTAATATTATAAAGATAAGAGGCAATCCTTGTATATTAAAAGCCATATTTAAATAAGGTCATAAGATTTAAATATACATGTATCTGACCATGTATTACTTATATAAGGTAGTTATTAACATCAATTTATGTACGTATGTATGAACAAGAATATTGAAAACAAAGAAGCGTGAAAGGGGAATAAAACAATGCTTTTAATATAATATTTTTTATCTATATCTTACTTCCAAACATATACCGACAGAAACATTAAAATTATATGCTAATAAACAACTAAGTACGATCAGTACTCACGTCAATCTTATTTCCACTCAGGTGACAAATGTATAAACATCCCTGGCTTTAACAATATCTCTCAATAGTGTATGAAGATGCACCACGCTTAAGTTAATTATTATGATCCAAATATCAAACTGCAATTGTGTATTTTAACAGAAGGCTTTAATACGTCCTTGATTGTAAACTTATGTTGAATTTAAACGAACTTAACCTATATGGTTATCAACAGTCAAGTAACGCATCTTAAACCGTGTTTATAAAGCTACATGTAAACCCACATATGCATATTTGTTCTGCATCCATGGTTTATAAAGCGAACACATCCCTGTGATCACTTGGTTCACCTTGATCAGTTTTATTACTACTCTACATTAAGCCCTGATATTTGATATGCGATCAGTGATTTGGGGGAATGGGGCGATAACAGGCTGCTCGTTTAGTTGAAACTGACGAAAACTTAAAAAAGTTTTTTAAGATTGCTAGTACTACATACTGATTTCTGGAACTGCTATCGGCCAGCAATGATATTGAAACAAGAGTTTTGTGCGTTTTTCTACAGTCTTTTACTCTCCCGGAATTTCTGTCTGTTCAGAACAGCGAACACGAAATTGATGGCAATAAACCTGATTTCATTCGAGAGAAGCATTCACCACCCATAAACATCTGCCGTCTAGAAATGTAAGCTAATTAATACCTATTTGTAATTCTATTGTTCGGTTGAATATGCCTTTTCTAGACAACACAATGATAATAAACTTAATGTAATTTAGAAGAAAACATAAGTTTGCTGCGTGGGTGTAAACGGATATAAACTATATAAAAAAGCAAAATCTATATGTTAATGTAGATCTAATAATTTAAGGTCATTGACATATAGCAATAAGTAAAAACTAACATCAATTTCATGTGTAAGAGGTAAAAACTAGATCTATTTTATCAGTTAGATGAAACAAATGGTGCGTTTTTCAGTGTCCCGTGGATGTTTCATTCACTCTTAAATCATAAAATTATATAAAACTGAGCTGAAAGGTTATTCGAACAACCGAAGGAAAATTCAAAGTCCACGTAGATAATAAAACTCATGGTAGCTAAAGATATTAAGCATCGCCAATACAGTATATAGAAATAAAAACATAACTTTAAACTTAGTTTTGTGAAGTGGTATTATATGTAAATAATTAACATAATGTTGGGCAATTTCTACTGTTCCAATTTATAGTTACTCATAAAAACATTCACAGTCATTAGAATTGCTTTATTCTGGAACACCGTAAGTTCACACACAAGTCTAATGGGTTCTTGTGATAACGTGTCGTATTGGTCGGGTAATCTTAATTATCTTATTAAGATAAAGGCCATTATATTGCAGTGTTCTCATAGATATATTGAAGGCAGGTGAGTAGATGGGGGAGTATATCCCTGATTTGTTATAGTCCATGTAGTTGCACTTTTTGTTGAGCATGCTGTTGTGATGGTAATTTTTGTGTGTGTTTTGTTTTAATGAACAGTTTCCCAACCGTCCATCATGATCATTTATAACCAAGCAATACAATAATCACAAATAAATCGACATTGCGCATACGAAATCAGATAAACTGACCGACATCAGAAATAACTGACCAAGAGGCATTTAAATATCACCTATTAGTTGAATGTTTAATTGACTGCTGACCACATCAATTACGACATGCTTATTGACTGTTCACTTTAATTGCAATGCGGTTAGATCTATCAATATATTTTAATTCAAAGTAAACAGTCATTTTTCAGGTACACTATATTATTAGTCTACATACCAAGTATTAAATCGTTTACGACTGGAATTATGTTCAATACATGAACACACCAAAACGGCGCCGTGTAGAATAAGGTAAACGTATTTTACTTTGTACGAGTATTTGTATTCCGTTTTAAATTAACTTTATCATTGTGTGTTAAATGTGGTTGTATATGGTATTGGACAACTTTTATGGACTCCCCTATCATAAGACTTGTATCGATAATAATGCAACTGAAATAGTGTTAACAAGAAAAGGAACAAAAACCTAACTACAAATGATATTCATAGAAAACTGAATTAACCGAATGATTACTATTTCCAATTGGCTGTTAAACTGTTATGTTTTCCATGTAAATGTACTCGAGAGACACATATAAATTCTAGTTTTGCGTAGTTGTCTCAGCAAAAATTCCATTTCTAAGAACAGCATTATCCTTGTTGCAAACCACTTCATAGCATTACTTGGTTCTGTGGTTACAGCAATGCTGTTACATTTGACACTTGACGTGCTGTCTGGTGAGCTTGATTCAATAGTTTTTAAATGAACATGTTATTAACATTCGGTTACGATGCTTGCTTAAGTGTTGAATGGTTTGCGTAAGAAATTAACTTGTTTAGATTTGGCACTGGTGTGGTAGTGTCATTACATACAAGGTCAATCTCGCAAAGGCGATTTTGCTTTGTTTATACACTCGTTTTATCAATAGAAATCATACTAAAACAAAAACCTCTGCGTATAGTATCTTATGGTGGGAATAAGTGTTACTTTTGTTATTGTAAATTTAATTACGTCTCGTTTTTTTTGTTTCCATTACAGATCATTTGACATACAATTAAGCATTTGCAATTATAGTGTGACTTTTAGAACTTTTTAGGAAACATTAAAAAAAAACTCGACGTAAAACGGTGCTGGTGAGTAATGATCGGGTGTTCAGGACATTTGATAATGTCACATACATGTAGCGTAGCCAACAACGGCATTTAGATAAATGTAACTCGTAATACCATACAATGTAATAATTGTTCAGGAATCACTTACGCTGCTATTATTTTCAAAATCTAGTTTAACTGTTGATTTTAGCATACTTAATAATACAGAACGTTAACCTCACATACGCCAATAACTGTAGCCTCCTACAAGCACACAAACAAACAAAATTTGAAAACAAATATTCGTGTATTTTTCAATTACTACAATAAACTTTAACAAACATTTCAGGAAAGTTTAATTGATCATTTAACAAATCATTATGACGATCTGAATAATCAAGATAACAGAATATATATATATCTTCACTAATTATGACATTATCGTTTGAGGTTTACTTCCAAGAGTAAGATATATTTGCTTAAAAAGCAGCACATTTGACAGAACATCAACCACCCGGTATGTTTAACTCCACTTGTATTGTCTTGAGTAATGGTAGCATTCTTTTACCTGTTCATGCTATGACGTCAAATGTACATCCGGTGAAACTTGATGTTAGTTAATTACTATAGTGTTGTGTTTTTATAATAAAATGTTTTGTTGAACGTAATTTGAATGAAGAACAATAATTTATTTTACTTAGCTGTGAAAGATACCGCAGCGGTGTCTCAGTGGTTAGAGCGTTCGCGATTAATATGAGTTGGGATAACTTGATTCGCAATCGACCTTACTGATAGTTTTTTTCTAATATCTGTTGCGTCATGGTGTTCTACGTGTTTTTGTGTCGTTCTGTGTGTTGGTTTTTGTACGGGCCATTTTGTCATGGTGCCCTTAAACTTGACATATCTACATTGTTTACACATTCTTTTAAATCAAGGAAGAACAATTTTACTTTGCTGTACAAGATAGTTATGTGAATTATTTTATCGTCAAATAACCAGTAGTTCTGAATGCATGTGCAGTGGAAATGTTTATGTTATCTACCTGGTTACAACAACATGAAAAAAAACAAACGTAAACACGTTTGTGTTTGGTTTTGTGGTTATATAAATTATTCTACATATGTTCATTGGTATATTTTATTAATCTGAAGGATGGACTTATATATGGAAACTAACATCATTGGTTTAATTGAAGATGTTCATAAATGATCATTGAAGAGTTTACACCTTCATCACCGCTTAGTGATAAGCAAAACTGTATTTTAAGATCCAAACACCACAAAAGCAATGATTTCTAACTCAGAAGCCAAGCAAGATAGAAAACATAGATATAAAAACACTTTTGACAATTGCAAGTATGAATTATTGCAGTAATTTACAGTTTTAAACATAATGGGACTACCATTTTTACAACATTTGTTGCAGTTAACTTGCCATTCAAAGTGCATTCCATGCGATTGTCCTCAGCATGTCGTCAATTATAGAAATCAGACATCCACCATTTCCTAGAAATGATGGAAGAACATTGTAATTGGCTCTGACACAGAAATGGTGGCCATTAGACGTGATGTGATACATCGTCCGCATAAAGACCATCTGTAGGTAATAACTCATAAAAGTTATAATCCACTAACAGAAGAAAAATACACATGCCTTTTATGTTGTATATTTTTATCAGTAGTTTTGCCCGTAACGATTAATTGGTATAGGTATGGTTTTATTAGGTGTAGTAACGAAGACGACTGATAACAGAGGCAATCAGGTCGACACCCGTGTAAACAATAAACCGGCGATTATCAGATGATGAGTTGTGGAGGAAAATGACTCTTGTATTAACTCGCTAAATGATTGGGAAACCAAAAACAAGGTCAAACTTAGTTATACCTTCTGTACTAGTTCACTATACGTTTATAAGGAACTCCGGTTATAAGGAACAGCTTTTCAAGGTTCCGATGAGTTTCTTATATTAAGCGGATTTTCAGTACTAATACTATTTACCAGAACAATATCATATTTGTTTAAACAACTTGTAAAATGAATAGCATAAAATCGTTTAATTTTATGTGAAACGTATAATGGAGTATTTTGTTTCGTGTTTGTTTGTTAAATTACCACACTTTTCATGTTTTCAACAGTTACTATTGCCATTGGGCATTGATGATTCTATATAAAGATTTAAAAAGTCATATTTATGCATATAAGTCACGAACAAGGAGGGCATTCTAGCCATATTATGTCAATTTGTTATGTCATTATTGTCTCAGTAATAAATTATTGTATCCCTTGTGGAACATTCGTGTTTGATTTTCAGTTTTAGTTGTAGTGTGGGTATCATATTTTCTAATCCGCATGCGATGTTCGGAATAATGTTCAGAATAATATTAAAATAATGTGTTTTAAAGACCACTTCAACTAACCGAACGTCACTGAAGGTTTTCATTCTTGAGCAATAAAACGCTTATTGTTACTTGTATGTAAACAAA
>Ga0224511_10003230_pt1 | contig 11587 bp, 3 predicted proteins | sample SF_May12_sed_USG_2_FD_169988 | JGI IMG/M metagenome (GOLD analysis project Ga0224511, IMG submission 169988) | Sediment microbial communities from San Francisco Bay, California, United States - SF_May12_sed_USGS_8_1 | ecosystem: Environmental > Aquatic > Marine > Sediment | place: USA...
TGGCTTTTGACACCATTATTGAATATCGACGTACCCAGAATGACACCAATCAAGCTGACGGGCGCGTTTGAATATCGGCCAATGAAAATGTTAGACACGAAACTGTCACTCAGTGGTCTGACAAAGTCCCCAATTGTTCTGAAATGTAAGCCAATGTTTAATATTTACTACTTCAGTCATAACTTGATATGAAACTACAATTGGATTTCATTGTTGTTGATTTGCTATTAAATAGAACATGTAATATTTTGTTTATCAATTTGTTTCTTTTTTAATAGCGGATGTAAGCAGCAAGGCTAACGGCATTCAAGCTGAAGCCAGCGTATCAACTGGTCCAAAGTCGACTTATTCCATAACATCAATGCTTCAGAAGCAAACGTACAAGAAAAAGGTTGTGTATAAGCCCCTAATAAGCATTCGCAGTCCAGATGCCGAAGTCTTTTCCTTGGGTGGAAACTACGTTCAAGTCTTTGGGAACTCAATCCAGCTTAGTCTTGTTCTTGACAAAGTTGTGTCAAAACCGATATCTCTCTCAGGTAAATGCAAGTTCAAACATGTTAAAAAGTATTATAATTCACTGTTAAATTCGCAAATCGTGTAATCATGCGTTGAAAGAATGAAATAAATATTAACATAAGAAATAACCTGTATTTTGATTTCTTGTATAGCAAAATGGAGACAGAAGTCCTACAAAAGAGGCCGCACACTTGACTATGTGAATTTTGAATTCCAATCCGAAGATGTGTACCTGAAGAATAAGGGGAAACTAGATAACAGAAACATGAAAACAATTGCTGGCGACCTAGACGTGACCTACGTCATTAAGGGACTTGCTCGTGACAGCGTCAAACTGTCCTCCAAACTCAACAACTGGAGTACCAACACTATTACCAAAGCAAGGCTTGCAATGTAAGACAATACGGACATAACAATGTCTTATAGTTAGTGTTAAAAAACTATACACAAATAATTTAAAATTATTCATTTAACTTTTAATTATACCTACCTACATGCAAATATAAATATTGTGCTTAAGGTGATGTTTGATTTTTTAGGTTCACCGACTCGAAGAAAAACCCTGACTACAACGTTAAGTTTATTGGTAACATCAATCACAATAAACGCTCCTCGGCCTTCGACATGGAGCTAAATTACGGACCTAATTTCAAAGACAGCAATAAAAAAATAACAGTCGACTCCAAACTAGACCGAAAAATTAAGAGCTGGAAAGAGGCATCGTTGGATTTCGTCGGAAAAGTAGAAGTTGGAACCGTAAGTCCCATGTTTTGTTTGTTTAAACATTGACTTGTTTATTATTATTTGCACGATAAATACTAGGCATAAGTATTTATTACAAATGACGTATGTTGGTCGGATGTAGTCACATGCAGACAATGGTTAATACTGTTATTTCACTCAAGTGACAGACATCTATTTAAGCTTAGTATATTTAAATGTCTTTTTATGATATTTTAAGATAATTAATACATTGTCTTTTACAGAATTTGCGTTTGGTTTCAAAGATCGAACACGCACATGAACCCAGCTCCCTGAATTCGACGGTCAGTCTTCGCATTAACAAGGACGCCTACGAGTCTGAACTAATTCTTCAAGATTTATCATCGTCGCTTACAGATTTAAGTGGTCGTTTGAATGTAGACATTCCAGGTAAAAAAATTAGTGTAACCCAACTTCTTAAGGAGACAGCTCAGGACACCTTTAAACTTGAAACAGGATTTAGAGTTGGTAAATCAGTCAACACAATTAACGCAATGTTTAGCAGACCATCACAGAAGTCGTTTGTGTTGTCATCAGATTTCGCTCTTGACACTTATGACACCCTGAAATTGGCTGGAGAATGCGTTTTTGGTCCTGAAACATACAAAGTTGTTGGAAATGTAGAGAAAGCTAACTCGAAATACAGCTCTATCCTATCAGTAGAATTCCCAACCCAGTCCTCTCTGCGCGGCTTGGCGGATATTGAGTATCCTTCCAGGCACATAATCGGAAACTTTGAGGGATCACTAGTTGAAGGAAGAATTAACAGTCGATCGGACCTTCGTTGGAATGCCAATCGTGATGACGCACAAAGGATAACCATCAGTGGGGGTGGACGATTTGGTGGAGTAACCGATTTAGACGGATCTCTTACAGTACAATGCCCTTCACGAACGGTGTCAGTTAACATGCAGAACTCTTACACAAACAAGTACGTATCTCACCTTGACCTACAGTGGGACAATTCTAAGTCTGTAGTCATTGAAACAAGTTTAGGAAACGTCATGACAAAGAAAGGTCGCGAGCTCAGCGCTTTAGTTAAACTTGAAAGCCCCTTCCTCCAATCAATTGAAGTAGGATTGAAACACACAATTGCAGACACCAACTTTATGTCCCAGATCGACTATGTTTCCGGCAAGGACGATGCCATATCTGCAAGTCTTACGCTTCAAAGACCGATTTCATTGAGCTTTGTTGACGCAAATCTAGTCGCCAAGGCACCTTCCTACGGAATCAAAACAATGCAAGCAGTCTTGCAGCATTCTATAAATGACGGTGTATCTACTGTTGGAAAGTTCGACCTGAACAAGAAATTTATCCACGGCGACCTCAGAATGACACACACAAATAACGCAGCCGGTCTGCAAATGAACGGTCAATTGAACATCAAATCGTCTGAAAACGAGTTGAAGAAAGCCGCTGTTATTTTTGACCACACTAATAATGGAAAGAACTGCGAAACAAATGCACTTGTCCAATACAACAAGAAGGAATATAGTCTTAAGAGTACAACAAACAATAGAATGAATGGTTATAACCTCATCAGCAATGGCAATGTACAGGTTTCTGCACCGTCAAATGATATTTCGTTCACTTGGGACCATAGAAATACTATTGGGGACATTCAAACAACGTCTAAAATAAATGTCAATGGACAAGAGGCCAAAATAGAAATCAATGGACTGCAATCTTTCAGCATTGAAGCAGGTAAGATTCAGGGAAACATTCAAATCCAAACACCCTTCCGGCTTCTGAAGGACATTGAATTACAAATAAACCATGATCACAGACCAGGACACATTGACTCATCGGTTAATGTATTGAGCGACAGAATGATGATGTTTAGCACCGAAGGTAAATACGAACGAGAAAATAACAAAGTACGATCAAAGTTCACAACCTCAAATCCTGTTTTGGGAGACACCGTTACATTTATCATGAATACTGATTATTCCAAAACTCCTAGTGCACATGTAGAATTTTCCCTAAATCCAACTGACATCTACGTAGCTGATGCATCAATGAACCGCGAACAATCCGGAAACATGGACTTCTCGATAACAATATCCATTCCTTCAAAGTCCCCAGTGTTTTTGACAGGTAGACGACAAGTCAAAGAATCTGGTGTTGAATCAAGCATCGAGCTCAAATACCTTGATGGCAAGATTATTCGTCTAGAAGGACTTCAAAACTCCAATGAACTTAGACTCAAGTTTGTTTCGCCGTTCACTAAAGATTACTCCAGCAGGGCTATGTATGCAAAACGAGGTGAATCTGTCCTTGGCTCATTTGAAATTGATGTCGAACCGTACCTCGGAAAATGGACATTGACAGGAAATTACAACGGCTTGGAAGGCAACATTAAACTGACGACACCTTTAGTAAACACGCCATCTTTTGAAATGACATTTAGTTCTCAAGTGCAGGACGACCTACGCACATCCAAGGTCTCCGTTGAATACATGCCTGGCAAATCAGTTGAATTGACGACATCATACAGTCTTAAAACAGTTAACAACATTGTTCTTACTTTGGAGATGACCACCCCCTTTGAAACAATGCCTTATTCGCGGTTCGCATTTAAACATGCTGGCGATTTGAGACGGTTTTCCAACAACGCAGAAGTCGAATATATGCGCGGTAAGAAACTGTCTGTGGAAACACGATTTTCCAACCTTGAAACAACAAGTGGATCATTGACCATCCGCACGCCATACACACAAGACATGGTTGGGTCTTTCAGCCACAACGGAAAACTCTCCGACTTCAAAACAAATTTCGAAATCACTCACGCAAACTCTATTCGAGGTGAATTTCAACACCAAGGCACACTCAATAACTTCAACTGCAAAGCTAATATTTTTGTAGGTAACGAAAAGTATGGCGCAAGTGCTTATATGATGATCAAACCAACCATCGATGGCAAATTTGCATTTGAAACACCAGCACTTAATGGCCGTTTGGCGACATCATTTGCAGGAAGCCTGCTATCCTTTACGAATCACCTCGAAATGTCATCCTCAAAGACTGGACTCTACTCATCTGATGTAAGTGTAGACTTGCTATCAAACACGGCCGTTGTTGTTGCCATTAGAACACCTATAAAGGAATACAGTGAAATGGAGTTCAGGCTTACACACGAGGGAAACTTTTCTAGATTTAACGCCGAGCTCGGAATTCAGAAAAACAAAGACGAATACACTGCAAATTTAAGAATGAACACAAGTCCGTCTTTCAACACAGAACTTACCATTAAATCTCCATTCAAAAATATTAATACTGGACGGTTGGCTCTTTCAACAGATGGTGATTTGAACAACTTCAAATTACAAGGCGAAATGCAACTTAACAAAGATATCTCCGAAATTAACCTCAACGTAAATGCAGCTAAAAAGATTGACATCGATCTAACTATCCGCAGTCCCTACTTTGACACGATCAAGGCAACATTTGATCATTATGGAAAATGGTCAAAATTCCAAACGAGCCTCCGAGCTTCACTAGGCCGCCAGAAACTAAATGCTAATGCTAACGTCAAGGTTAATCCCAGCCTAAGTGCAATGTTCACTATCAAATCACCGATCTCCTGGATGAAAAACCAACAACTTACAATTAAGCACGATGGCGAAGCCAGCAGTTTCAAGTGTGATATAACTTACAAATGCAATGGGGATACATACACTGGCACAACTACCTTCCACAACCTAGAAACATTGAAAGGCGAAGCGATGCTTAAAGGACCTTCTTTCAAAACAATCAAGGCTGCTGTTTATCATGAAGGAAAACCAGAAAACTTCAGAACAAGTGCTAGCTTGTCAAGTGGTAAAGATGCAGTAGGCGCCGAAATAAACCTCAATACAGTGAATGGCGTTAAAGGCAGCATTGAAGTTTCCACACCAGTTGATGGTTATGAAATTGTTAAAGCATCCATTGCACATTCTGGCGAAATGAACAATTTTAAGAGCCATGGGGAATTTGCGATTAATAATAAACTCAGTCAGATTGATGCCTCGCTAGATTCACGTCAAGGTATAAATGGTAAAATTGCGTTGTCCACACCCTTGAAGAATATGAGAGACATGAGTATTCAGCTTGATCATTCAGGTACATTCGACAATTTCAACAGCAATCTTCAGGGTAGTATTAACGGTAAATCTTTAAATGGCGAAATGTCCGTACGAAATGGCGTTACAAAGACTGGTGCTATATCCCTAAAATCTACCACACCAGGCATTGACAACTACGCAGCATCTTTTGTTCACAAAGGCGGACTTTCACAGTTTTCAACGTCTGTCAACGCGGAGACGCCAAATGGTCCTTTGGGTCTAAAGGTTGATTTCGATGGAAAATCTGGCTACCAGGGAAAGATCTCCGTCATTTCCCCATGGTACAAAGAAGGAAATATTGACATAAGTCATGTGTCTTCGCCAAACTCTATCAACACTGCTGCTTCCCTTACTTACGGTAATCAAAAACAATTTGAGATTCAATCCGATATCACTACAGATCCTAAAATCTCTGGGTTAGTAACTGTGACTACGCCTTTTAACGGCTACGAAACAAATAAGCTATCCATTCAACATGAGGGTGACAATTCTGGATTCAGGTCAAGTGCTTCCGGTAACATTCTTGGAAAACGATTCAGTGTTGACACTGAATTAAGTCTCACACCTAGCTTTGAGGCTTCACTAAAAGCAACTTCACCATTTAGCAAAGATTTTGAAGCTTCTGTGTCATATCAAGGTTCCATGAAAAAATTCGATTCATTTGCCAACGTGAAGTATGGTGGTGAAAGCCAAGCTCGCGTTGATGCTTCATTAAACCTCGATGGACAGGCAGCAGGTGACATCAAATTGAGCTCACCCTTCATTAGGACCGTCCAGGCACGTTTCGCCCACAAAGGAGATATGTGGTCATTTTCGTCAGATGCTCAACTTATTGTTGGTGGACAAAAAAGTAATGCTAATATTGTTTTCAAGACCAACCCTAACACTGAAGCAGCCTTTTCACTAACAACTCCACTGACAGACGATTTGAAACTTACCTTCACCAACAAAGGCGTCAATAGTGTTTACCGAACCACAGGAAATGCCCAGTATGGAAGGAAGACACTTCTAAATTACGATTCTACTTTTGATCTGCAATCGTCTATCAGCCTTGATATTGCGTTGAACACTGTATTGCCTGAAATCGATGTCTTCAGAGTCAAATTTAATCACAATGGAGCCATGTACGACTTTATTTCAACAGGAGAAATTGCGCTGAACGGCAAGACCGTTTCATCTGAATTCAAGTTCCGACCAACAAGAATTGAACTGGCTTTGAAAACACCATTTTCAAAAGATATAGCTGTTACCTTTGATTCCGACTCAACAAACCCACTAAAAGCAAAAGCCAACATTGCTCTTATGTACGGTCGTGCTACACCTGTAAGCATTACCTTCATGGCCGACATGCCTTCCAGTTTACAGATAACCGTTGCATTGCCAGTTCAAGGATTTGAGAAAAGCAGTATCAGTTACCAGAAAGAGGGACACATTGGTGGGCATTTTGAAATTGACATCGCAGGACTCACCCATAAAGTTGATGCCTCCTTTTCGAATGATGGTCTTATCAAATTCGTCGGTAAACTGGATTCACCCGTTCTTCCACAGCTTACCTCAAACATAGAGCTCAACGGTACACCTTATAACTTTAAGTCAACGGTAGATGGTTCATATAATGATCAAAGGGCAATGGCACAAGCAGAATTTAACATGAACTCAGGTATCAACGGAAAACTCAGTTTAGATACCCCATTCACCAAAGCAATTAAAATTGAAATAAATGTTGATGGCACTTTGACGAAGTTCACAGCGAACTCTGCTGTCCAGTATGGGAGAGACCGACATACACTCAAAGGCTTGATAAATGCTGAAGATGCTTACGAAGGACAACTGAACATTGACTCACCTTACCTTTCACCAGTAGATGCGCGTTTTGAACACCGTGGAGACATAATGGATTTTACTTGCCACGGAGAGATGACTTTCAGTAATTCCAAACATTCTTTTGATTCAAGCTTCTCAAATACCGATGGAATAGAAGGAACCTTGAAGATTGCAACGCCTCTGCTAGTACCTATTGATGGCAAATTCGCGCTTAATTGGGAACCTTCCAATGTGAGAGCCATGGGGCAAATAAATATCAATGGCAAAATCCAAAGCATTGATCTCCAACAAAGTCAGCCATTGAATTGGTCACTCAAGATGATTTCTGGTCCTACTGTTGTCGTTCAAGGAACAATGTCTGCTACAGTAAAACCACTTCGTGCAAGTCTTTCACTAAATACTCCTATGAAAACAGTTGATGCATTGATCACAGCAGATGGTGTCCTTGCTACTTTTACATCAAAAGCTTCGCTAAACATTGACTCAATCAACATTATTGACGCTGAAGTGTCCTACCAGTCAAGACCAATTCGTTTCAATGCAAAAATTTATAACCCTCTTCAAAATGTTGCCGCAAACATGGCATTTGATGGTTCCTACGACAACTTTGCAACCAGGGGCAAGATTACCGTCGGATCAAACGATATCGAAGGAGATATGTCGTTTACAATTAGCCCATTGAAGGCAACACTTAATTTGAAAACGCCAATTAAAACGCTATCCTCCTCTTTCTCTGCAAAAACTTCTACTAACAGATATGAACTGGTTGGAGATGCAAGCATTGATGATATGAAAAACAGTTTGAACATGAACTTGGATATTTCTAAATCTATTGAAGGCTCCGCCGTAATTTCCGTTGCTGGTTCAAAGCCATTGAAAGGTTCATTTTCAACATCTGGACGGCTTCCATATATTAACGGTAAAATTTCACTTGCCCTCGGAAATGACAACCTATTTGGTGGCGATCTAACATTAACCAATCGCCCACTTGCTGGTTCCTTCAATATTGAGTCACCTTTCTTGGTGTACAAAAAGATGTCTGGAGTAGTTAGACACGATGGGGATGTTCTGAACTTCGGAAATCATTTTGAACTTGTTCTTGATGGTGAGAAAACCGAAGGTGACTTTTCCTTTAATTTCGGATCAAAGTTTGAAGTTCAGTTGTCAACTAGAAGCCCCTTTTATTCTCCTGTCTCAACTGGACTTGAATTTAATGGGAATGCTAAAAAATTCCAGATCGCAGCAAAATACAACGATGTATCCCTCGACACAAGTGTAAATACCATAAATGGGTTAGACGCACTCGCTACAATCAAAACGCCCTTCAACGGGTATAAGACAATAACTGGGAAAATGAGCTACAGTGGCACCATTCCGAACATCGACGCGTCAATGAAGGTCAACACAGAAACGAGGACATTGATGTCTGCAAATGGACAAATGTCAACTAGCGGTGGTATCTCAATGAAAGCAGCGATGCAATCCATTTTTACCCCAACTCTACAACTCACCTTCGATCACAGTGGAAACATTAATAAGTTCAACACAAATTCAGAGTTCCGTTTAAATGGAAATCCTTATTCTGCTTCAGTCGATTTTAAATCTTCTCCGCTTCCATCTGGCTCCATCTCAGTTAACATTTTTAACAAGAAACCTATTACAGCATTGTTTAACATCGAACAACAACGTATGCAAATCAACGCAAATGTACTGGATGCATTTTTGAACAGTCATGTCACATATCAACTCGGAGATGAGATGGAACTCTCCATTGAAGTGACTTCATCGTTTTCCATACCAATGAAATTCGTTGCCAACCTTGATAAACGACCCGCTACGTACGAAGCAAGGCTGAATGCACTAGCATTTGGTAGAAATTTCCAAGCAGAAGGAACATTTAATAGAAAAGTTATCGACTACAGCCTTACAATCAAGACTCCATATGGGGACAGTGATGCCCATATCAAGTCGACAGGCGCCTTCCCCTATGTAAACAGTGAAATTATGGGAAGAATAAACGGAAGAAAAGCATCTCTGAACACCGAAGTTACAAAGAATCCATTTTCAATAAAAGTGACATCAGAAACTCCGTTTAACGGATTTGAAAACATCGGTGCAACCTTTAATTTTGAGACGAACGCTGTTAAAACAAGTATAAACTCTAAAGTTAACTGCATGAATGAAGAAATTTCCGCCGACTTCGAATACATGCTTCTTTCCAATCCAGGCAAATTTGAAACAAAGTTTTCACTTGAAACACCGTACACAGAGGACTTGAAAGCAGAATTCTCCATTGCCGGAATTCCAACGAGTTTTGTGAAGAATGTCGCCGTAACCATGGGAGAAGAGAACACTCTCATTAGCTCTACAACTTTCTCAATGGATGAATCGTCACTAAACCTTGACTGTTCTTTGAAAACATTATTGGCCGGCTATGCAGATGAACAGAAGATTAACGTAGCGTACAACGGTCATCTGCCTAATTTTAACTTTGTTGCAAGCTCTAAAGTTCTTGGAAGCTACTATTCATCGGAAGCATCACTAACGACCGACAATGAAATAATTGCTACCCTGAAGCTGAATACGCCTGCAAGAAACATTGAACTCAATATTGATCATTCTGGAACTTCCAGACGATTCACAACCAAATCAACACTTCAGTTCGACGGAGATAAAATAATTGCCAATTTACAGTATTCCAATTACGGCTGGAGACGCGTGTCAACGGCTTTTGATCTAAGCACCCCGTTCACCGGCTTTGAGGCAATGAAAGCTTCATACAGACATTCATCCCTTTCTGACGGATTCGAGTGCGATGCTGATTTGTCCTTCATGGGAAAGGATTTGTCTGCAACATTGACTCAGTCAAGCAATCCGATGTCAGCCTCTATCACAATAAACACGCCATTCAGTGGCTTCCAAAAAGTAGGTGCTGATGGAAAGCTTCTTTTGGAAAATTCTATTCTGAATGCCGAGGCAAACATTGCATATATGCAGGACAAGACTATTTCTGGAAAGGTCGAAATAAATTCCAAGACTGCTCTGTTGAAGATTAACACGCCATTTCTTGGTTACGAAAATGCCGAAGCACGACTTTCTTTCAACGGTGAACCCAAGAACTTTCAATCACAAGCGTCTGTCACTTCCTCCTTCTTGCCATCTGTAAGACTGGAAACTAGTTTAAGGTACGTCAGTGCACTAAACGTTGACGGATCAGTGTCCTTTACCAGCCAAATAAACAACTTCGAGCGAATTGATCTTACTATTAACAACAAAGAAAGCCGTGGAAAATACACAACAAAAACCGAATTTAGCTGGGCTCCGTCCAAGTCAATTATCCTTTCGGGTGACTTGATTGATGACACATATCGCTCAAACGGAAAACTTCTATTGTCAACACCTTTCCAAAGCATAAGGAATTTCAATATGGATACAACCCTTGAAAAGCGGGGTACACAATATTCTGGTTCGTTTGCGTCTTCTTGCAACGGACAAACCTTGACAGACTTCGACCTGATGGTTGACAGAAAAGCTCTCTCCATGACAATGCGTTCACCTGTCACTTTTACATCCGCAATAAGTGGCAATATGGACCGTGTGTACCAAGGATCAGCGTCCTTCTCTAAGGACATCAATGTTGCAGCCAATGGAGTCAATGTCAAGGCTACATACGACCCAGCAGCACAAAAGCTTTCTTTGAATTTCAAGTCCCCAACAACTACAGTAAACCTTGATGGTGCAATCTTTGCTTCAATGTTGAACGTTAACGGTGAGAAGTATGGATATGAAGTCGCTGATAAATCTGTCAAAATAATGCTTCCATCCAGAACCCTCCAAGTAACGGGTGTTTCGACAAACTCCATGACCGAAGGCTATTTTCTTTGGGATGCCGACAGAGACAGCAACCAAAAGATTGGGTTCCGCTCAGCAGTTCAGGCTCAAGGAAACGCCAACCAGTATGTTATGACCCTGATGATGCCAAGCATAGGAAAGGTAAATACCATAGCTTTATTAACACTTCACAATTCAACAAAGTCAGCCTAATTACTGATGTTTAAAGAATTTATTTTTGATATGTCTGACATTCTAAAGCATCAATAAAATTATAAACAAAAGTAAGCTGATTTTCAAAATGATTTGCCTTCGGTCGTTTTTCTCTTGGGCTGATAACAATGTATCATATATTTTACAGGACCTCAAAATTGACTCAAAGATGATGATCAAATCTGGACGTGTTATCTTCGACGGTACGACTGAACTAACATATTCCAATGACATCAGGAAGAAGATTTCTATATCTTCTCGCCTCGAAGACAGGTCAACATACGATTCCAGCAACTACAGCTTTATTTTCAAAGTCAGCCATCCACATACCAGCG
>Ga0224511_10003231_pt1 | contig 11586 bp, 5 predicted proteins | sample SF_May12_sed_USG_2_FD_169988 | JGI IMG/M metagenome (GOLD analysis project Ga0224511, IMG submission 169988) | Sediment microbial communities from San Francisco Bay, California, United States - SF_May12_sed_USGS_8_1 | ecosystem: Environmental > Aquatic > Marine > Sediment | place: USA...
GAAGCATACATAGAACCACAATATATTTTATTGGCATTTTTTTTGGATCGATAATGCGTTAAATATAATAATTATTATAGTTACAGATATCATGATTATTAAAATAAAGCAACCAAGTGGTCTCTGCACATTGAGGAGGTTAAACAGATGACGCTCAAATACTTTTACGAATATATTATTGCGAACCAAATTATGGTATTCGCGGGTAGTTAAATAAGTATACATCTATTGTACATTTAGGTTTTAAATATACGTTTTCATTAAATAAACAAACCGCTCACAATCGTTTAAATAATCAAGTAGAATCTACAATGATGCGAATAATACAGTTGAACTACTAATGAGTCGTTTAAAGTGGTTGGCATAACTTGCATTGTTATATTTTCACGTTTAATCGGTTTTGAATATATTTTTAGTATGTAACAGTGCTATTTTCAATTTCAGTATTAATATTAAAATGCCATGTCGTGAACGCATGACAAAATGTCTAACCATGGTAAGACGATGCGGTTTATTTAATTTGTAATTTCTTTTTTTTTGTAAACGATAGCCTCGCCATTCTCAAAACCATTTAATTCACGGCTTCTCATGTTTCATGTAGGTTAATTACATTTGCGATGGTGAACAATGGTTTGTGATGACATTTCAGTCATTTAACTCGTCAACTAGACCTTAGACACAGATGATGCGACTCTTTAGACAAACATTAGTCATGTTCAAATAACAGGTTCCGTATACATTTCAGAAAATGTAGTCCAGAAATGGTTTAAATGGTATAAATTACAAAGATATGGTTTCTTAAAAGTAAGTTTTTTTCTGTCATTCTTTTCATCAGTATTTCCTATTATCATTCTTGTGTTTTGAGATATGTTTCAATGCGTATACTGGAATTTTTTTATTATGTAGATTAGTCTGTGTAACGGTTTTTATAAGGTTTGCTGATACTATAATTAACGTATCGACAGAACGCTTGAAATGAAGTCTGACGTTCCGACAAATGCGGGAAAGCACGTTGTGCCCAACAGTGCACGTGCGCGTTGCCAGCGAAACACAACATATTCAATCTTCTGATTGGCTCAAATGACAGTGTGCGTTATGACGTTACGTAATTTCTCGCCTATTTTCGGACCAAACGTCATTTCAGATGGTCCGACAAACGGGATGCCGATACGCCAATTACAAAACAAAGAGCGAAGATGACTACAAAAAAATGCATTTCAATTTGACCTTTTGAGCTTTTTGTCTAAATATTGACTAACCCGCCGCTAATAAGGCATACAAATATAACGATGTAACTGTTATATCTTAACAAACAAAGAGTAAATCAAAAACAAAAGAATCACGTATATAATACCAACGGATATGTGAACAAAATCATTATCTGTACTCATAATAATTGATTTACATGAAGGGACAAAGTTTCTGGCTATTTTCTGCTGTTATTGTAAAATGAATTTATAAATGTATTTTTATTATGTTTGGATTATTTTTATGTCAGATTTCTCTGCAGGTTGTTATATCTTTATGTATAAAATGATCACTCTTTGTAATTGATCAGTTGGACTACAATGTACATGTTTTCATTTCATATTGCCTTATATAATTCAAAATTATGCCCGCTGTCTGTGAACGCGGTGACCACAGTGTTTGAACATCAATATGATAATTAAATTAACACATCACCATTCACCGAAGTTCGTTCCTTTGTTTTCAGCTGCTGGAGATGTTTATATTTCGTTTGCACAGTGCATTTGTTTTGATAATGTCCTCACACTTTGGGGTCATACAAATTTGAGCTTGCCCGGATTTTCGTAGCCCTAAATTGCACGGCGCGTAACTCCATGAAGTCATTGAAGCATACATAGAACCACAATATATTTTATTGGCATTTTTTTGGGATCGATAATGCGTTAAATATAATAATTATTATAGTTACAGATATCATGATTATGTTACTTAAGAAGATTACATTTTGAAAATTAGACAGTTAAGCTTAAGGTTATTATATAGTCAAGCTTAAAAAAGTGAAACAAAAGCTTTTGTTTTGATCTAACCTGGAACGCCAAAGCAGATAGCCGCCAACTACTGCTAATAACATCCCGAAAGCGGAGCTAAATCCGATAGTATCCATTGTGCGAATAAATATTGTAGCAACAACCGCATCAGCTAGGCCACAAATCGTTTGTGATAAACAAAGGCTATCCCACGCCAATAACAACCAAATACATTTGTATTCTAGTTTGTAAATTGAGCTGAAGCAATTTAATTCAATTTCGCGAAACAGATGCAGCGTTACCTACTGTGAAGGAAGAAAGGATGTAGAAAAGGCATTTGTTACTAGATGCAAGGGGCGGACAAAACGCCAATGATATACGGCGAGGAGGTGTACTGCCCTCAATGTGGTATGTACAATGAATTAAAATACTTGTTAGCCCCCTGGTCATGCACACAAATAACTGTGTTACTTTGCGAGGCCCGACCAGCATACGTGTGAAATATTAGGCCTTTGAACATTTCCGTAAAGGCAAATTTCTTAATGCCTGTGCACACGAAATTTATATGTGGAAATTTTCGAAATCCTTTAAAGTCTTTTCATTCCACGGTGCGGGTTTGTTGTAGACTTGAATCGCTCTAGGCTACTCTGGAGGTTCAACACACTCCATAATTGCCGAGTTTTGATAGCCCTACAAACAATGAGAAACATTTTTGGAAAAAAATATCATGTATTCCTGGCATGGATAGAAAATTCATCCCAATGGTGTTGATCAACATACTATGAAATCTTTTTTATTTGTTGGACACTCATATATACTGATGCCAGTAACTCACATCTGAACTATCCCATTATGACTAAGTTGGCAAAATCAAAGGTCCGTTGCAGTGTGCGCCTACTGTACTCATTCCTGTAAAAAGCCTACATGCACACAGTGAATGCTTATCGTTTTTGGGATATAACAGGAAACAGACACTACTAAAATATTTATTTATGACATAAAAATGGGCATTCGATATATTGGCGTGTTTTTATCAGTTTTGTTATAACGGTAAATATTAACGGAAAACATGTACGGCCGATAAGAGGCAGTGCCTTAGTACATATTATGCCATACATTAAAGAAATTAAAGTAACACATTATCTTTTGAATGGTCGCCTTCTTTTGGCCACTATGTTAGTCGGGTGGATCATGCTGTAATTGATTTGTGTAAAGTTGCAAACAACAAAGACAATAGATGAGCATACACCGTTTAATTCAGGTTTTTACATAGTTCGTCATCTACACACCTTAAATCACAACATAAAGTAACACGCACATATACAATACTAACTTATACATGAAAAGAAATATCAAATGACAAATGCATATGTTTGATTGAAACAATAGGATAGGATAATCGTTCAAAATGAATGAAACAAAAACAATTTGGCTGTGCATGTTTAATATCAAATGAAAATCAAAATAAATACATATATTAATAAAGCTGCTTCGTGCGATAATTTAGTTAAAATCACTATCTCCCGAAATGTGTATTGATCTTTTTTATATGAATAAACACTAATGTTCTTTCAGATCAAGGGGTCAAGATAAAAGTTTATTTGTGGTGGAAAAGGTCTGAGCTGGGGATTAGACCCAGGTCCGTCAAAACGCTATACTTGTAAGCGCCATACCAACAACGCTACATGTGTACCTTTCCCAAATGAACGTGAGCGCCATTTAGGTTTTAAAGATAACTTATGATATACCATTTCAACACCGGTCGCTGGTCGCTAAGTACTCTGTTCAATCAGAACTGATCTAGAAATTGATATACTGCCTTATTCTGTCATTTAAAAAACGAGTATATGCCACAGTCAACAGTTGAATGGTTTGCGTAAAATAAATATATTTTGTTCATTAAAAAACAGAAATTTCTGATTAAAAAATACATTATCGAACGAAGCAGCGTTAACAATTTTACAGTTTAACAACATGTAGTATAATGGAAAGAGTAACATTTTAAAGTTATTTATGTTGATGTTTTTATTAAGTAACAATGACAAATACTGACAAAACAAAATGAATCCTCTATCACATTATTATTACAAAAATACATCAAGTATCACTTACTGGAATAAAGACATGGAGGTACACTTCATAGTCATTTGACGATTTGATAACTTATGCACTTCCATACACACATTAACACGTATACTTTCATGTACAATTATATATACTAAAACAAACAAAATAACCAGGATGGATATAATTGGGAACCGGAATAATTCTCTGGATTAGACTTGTAGTTACATTAATGTCGATTTGAAATGACCATAACGAAACGCTAGCATAAAAAAAGGAACACACAGGATTAAGTTTCCATTAATCGTATTGTGTTCAGATAAGCTAAAAACGAAAATGTGATTTGTTCATGTATGATATTTTGTGCAAGCTTAAATGGGGTTTTACTGTGCATGCATTGAATATATGAGGGTTAACCCCCGCCCTCTTTTGGAACGCAGTATTCAGGGAGGGGTGTTACGCAGTACGTACAGGGTCAGTACGCAGTACGCGAAAATCAAGACTTCTAAATATACATTACATAGTTAAAGTTTTACAAGTCACATGACACACACGACATATTAAAGTCAAATAACTCACTAGTGTTCGATGTTCATCAAATTTCGTCTAGATCCTTCTCATATTGACGTCATATTGCTTCAATAACGTCAGCTTTGATGTCAACAAAGATAATAGTAGGATTCTTTCTAGTTTCTAATGTTTAACCTTATTTATGTACTCACGGGTACACATATCCAAAGGGAACTCTAAATACTGATCAAAATATTATATACACATTAGACAGTGTCAACTATAATGAGTGTTTGCAATCAGATAATCAGATAATATTAATTTCCACAGGTTAGAGATGCCGCCAAGAATTACTGTTTAATGCATTCTGTACAGAAGCTATGTCCATACACAAGTGTCTTGATGTTGGATATGTCGTCTATGCGGATTACACATATGTAATTACCTTCTTCGCTGTGGCCTGAGTTAGAAGTCAGTCTCTGTTTTCTCTTCTATTTCTCCCTGCCAATACCATGTGCCGATACTTAGGGCATGTAACCACGTGGTATGTTATAATAATACTAAGAGGTCGAAGAAAATGGCGATGCTCTCCAAGGAAAAAACTATTTTTGTCAACATATTTAATGTTTAGAATTTCTGTAGCCCTAGCCTATCAAATTGCTGCATCTATCGGTTCCAACTTTATCATAGCTACTCCCATAGTTCTTTTATAAGACATTGCAGAATTGTTTAAAGTGGAACAAACTATTTTATATCAAGCTGTGGTAATAAGGTATAACAAACGTTTTTAGTTTGAATATTTTTGCAGGGTCTTCTTAAAGACTAAAGTCCTTGCTATGATAATTTTGGTACCAATCGATGCAGAAATGTTTTGGCTGGAACATGATTTACATCAGAAGTTCTAAATACTTACAGTGAAGACAAAAACAACATTTTTTCGAACTAAATTGCGTGCATATTTTCTTCCACCATTTAGTAGCATAACAAATATCTCCCACCACTTAGTATTATAACAATGTATCACATGAATCCAGGCCTTCTCGTTTAGGGTTCACCCACAATATAGGCATCATTTGTTTTACAATTCAAATTTAAGCAGTCAGTTATAACCTTACTTTTGGTTCTTAAAGCATCTCCAATTGTTTTCCCTCCATCTTGAAGACTTGACCAGCCTTACTATAATGTTTCTTATCAATGCAGATGACGGAAATGACCTTGGTCCTGGTGGGTGGGGCATGTAGGCCAGTCAGGACGGTCACCAGGGACTCCCAGATCCACTCTGCCCCCATGGACATCTCATCAACACCACCTGGTGTAAACATGTAATTATCACACATATGCAGATTCATTAACCATTAAACAATGAAGGTGTATTTATATTTGGCTTGTTTATACTTTTGTTTTAATTGAATAATTGATTAATTTTCTTTGCAATAATCTTTGCATGTAATTAAATTATAAATGTAATGAGCTTTTGACTGTTTAATTCCCGAGTACTCACCCACTCCATACACAGGCATGGCCAGCGAGTCAGCATCCAGGCTGCCAATTAAGTCAGTGAATATTTGTTTGTATGCAGTTTTCATTACATCTTTCCTGCTGTCTTTAGATTGGACAACAAAGTGTTTGTTCAAAATTACATGAAAGATTTGTTTAATATCTGTTTGACATCCTCCAGTAGAAAATACAGATCTTTGACTTTTGGTCATATATTTGAGTTGTAGATCCACTTCACTCTTGTAGTATTTTCTTGTTTGCTCAGACATTCTACCTATCACAGCCCTGCCAGTATTGCCAGTTTTCCCACGACTATTAATAAGCACAACAACAGCATCAGCACTACATTTTCGAAATTCACCAACAGCACACTGTAGTTTCACGTTCTTGGAAATGAAATCTACCTCCAGGCAAGTTGGTCCTTTGTCATAAAATCGTACCTTTCCTAGTGGACAACTGTCAGCGATGGCACCTGTATCTGCGACCAAATCTCAAATGTAATGCTAGTTCATACTCTAATGGACAACGGGAAAACATACTTGCTATGCGTTAAAATTCATACTTATTCTGATTCGGGTAAACTACAAGTGTAACAAGAGTGTGTGTAAAAACGAATAAATGGTAACGGTAAGTATTGCTATTTCAAGTTGAATGGAATGGTTAATTTATTAAACAGGTCCTTGTTTTTCTAATGAGCTTCAACTACGTAGTTTCTTTAAATTTCAAGAAGATATCTCTCGTACAAAAACAATTATTAAAGTTAGCAAGGGGCAACAATTCTAAACACATAATCATCATATTTGTTTGTATGCGCTACCCTCCTCTTATGGCGCTCTATCTAATAGTTTTTGCGTTATGTCCCAGACAAAAGCACTCAAAACAAATATTTTTTCAATATGAAAATGGTTCTTGGGCACTACACTTTCCTTTTTTGAGTAATTTCTAGATACAATAATGTTTCAAAAACCATTAATAGAATCAGCGTCCAATAAATAGATACATGTATGCCCTGAGCAAACAATGAACGACAGACAGACGGGCAACCTGTTTCCAGTATACCCTCCAACAACTTCTTTGTGCAGGGATAAAACATAAGTTGCTGTAAATGGCCTTACCAAGCTGTGGATCGTCGCAAACATATTCACTGCCAAGTTCATAGGCGTCTGCAGAATTTCTATAGATGCCAATATACGTTGGACTCTCGAGCGCAGCCTCTAAATCTATGTTGGGAACAAACTCATATGTTGGGATCTTCCTTTGATAACCACAATATGTTGACGTTTTCCTGATATGGCATTTGCCCTCGTCTGTGAGCGGTACGTAGATATGAACAATAACACGTTGTTGCTTTTATTGCTTTCAATATTATCTTTTAAACGGGTTGCTTCAGCTTCATTTTCCTTTGACAATTCTTGCAGATTTAAAAGAGTGAGTTTTGGAATCTTGATGAATTTTTGCAATTTGTGAAGTTAGAATTCGAAATTTCTCGTTTAAACTTGCAATGACTTTTGACTGAAAATCGAGAACTTGAGTCTTGTCTTTTTGTTCTGAATCATCCAAAGCCAACGTCTGTTTTTCAAGCTCAGCTGTGTCTTCACAAACATCATTTGTTAGTTGATAAATCTTAGATTTAATGGCTTGATATACACTGCTGTCTTTAAAGTTAACCGACACAGTTGCTATCATCTCCAGCTTGCACGGGTGTTGATTGAGAACGACACAGTCCCCACAATGTAATGACTGGTGTTTGGGACAGAAGTATTTGATGAGCTCATAAGGGTGTTCGTCACAAAACTCGCCCATATTCTCGTGCCTTAACTCATGATCTTGACCAGCAGTCTTTGTAGGCATGGATTCCTTATCAAGCATTTGGTGAGTCCGTGTCCCCCTTGATCGACGGTGCACATTAGAGCACACAGAACACTGGAACTCCTTGCAAACTGTGCAATACGCCTCTGCTGCAATACTGTCTCCACCCTCGATACAAATTTGACAATAAGGAGCATCTGGGTTTGAGACAGGTGGCAAACTTCCTAGTAACTCAAGGTTTGCCATGATTTTATCTGTAAGAAAAGCATTGTATGTAAGTAAACAAACGCGCGAACTAGAGCTTACCACCATCCCTGCATTTGCATGTTATCAATTAAGAGTTCTTTTGTTTTTAAACATTTTGTGTAATCAGTAAGGCTGTTGAATCCTTAGACAAATGCAGGGAATTTCGAATCGATCGATTTTGATATATCGATACACATTTTAAAATATCGATATTTAGATACACATGTGAATATATCGACATATCAGTGCGGACATTTATAGAGAAACATGTTTTTGTTTTCTCAGAAAAATACTGTTTCCCATTTATCACTTTAATTTGGTCAATGGAAAGTCTAAAGAGGAGAGGTGTTGTAATTGGACCTATAGAATGTAATTAAAATAGTACCTAACAGTAATATACTAAACGAATTCTTTACATACACACGGCCGGATGCTCATTCTTTTACATTGTAAAACTATAACAGCAGAGCACTAGCATATAAGTGACAACATGTTCAGGTTTGAGTAATATGCCTTAAATACTGTTTGATAGTTTTTTGTATATCAGCATCTTTTTATTATGTTGTGTCGACTCTAAAGTAAAAGAGTATAATGTAAATTAGAGATTACATCGTCAGTATGTTTAATTAAATTGTTTAGACAACTTTTAATGACAATGTTTTGGACCAACAAAATTCAACACACATTAAACACAAAGAAGCAAACTTAAAATCCTTGTGAGACATGGGATTCGAGCCATCGACCTCAGGCACCGCGGTCAAGTTTTTTAATCTCTGATAATGAGCAATTCTATTTGAGTAATACATAAATACACAAAAAACAACCCAAATTGCAGGCATTTTTTTAAAAAGCACTTTCCGTTTAAACAAATATTGAATATGATTCTTAAATTGAATATAAAACTTTACTCCAGTAAGAAATCTTTATTTTTGATGGAGTTATAGCATGTCAAACATGTACACCCTCAATCCCCGAAAATTTCTATGTTTTGAAAATGACCAAAAAGACAACCCCTTTTAAGTTATCGTGGAAAATGTCATTAAAGCAGGGTTTCTTCTATAACTTCGTTCAAGGACATCTAAATGAAATATAAACAACTCGTTTTATAGAAAAAAATCATTTGTTTTAAGGTTTAAATCATTTAAACATGAGCAACTAAACTGTCTTAAGATACAAAACAGAATTTTATATGTAAAACAAACCTTATTTAACTCATCAAAACCAAGCATATTGTATTAAAACGATCCGTAGTGACTGGCGTTATGGGTTCACGTTATGAACGATACATGTTTATAACCATTATCATGTATTTTGTGAGATTGCCTCTTTAAACAACTACACAAGAAATATATAGTTAAACATTATTAGCAAATACATGTACATTGGCAAATATTGGTTCATAAGTTAAAAAGTTATTCTCAAAATAAACGTTTTGTTTATATTTTAGTGTTATATCTTGTTCATATTATACACTGTATCAAAATATTAACTTCATTTTTATGCCAGGTATCAGTGGTGTATATTATTGATCATTCTTACTCACCTACATGTATTTCTTGCGCTGTTGTAAACCTGTTTACCATGGCATGAGTCATGACAACTTTGTAAATTGTGTAATTTATGGTCTAAGGCATAGTCCATATATATGTACGCTAAGAGTTTTTTTTTAAGTCTGATTGACTCTTAGCGTACATACGCCTAAGGATAAAAACCAGGTCGGAACATTTTTGGCCGAGCGACACAAAATTGTGTCGGCGACTTAATAATGACACAAACATTTGAAAAAACACGTTTTCTTTAATTAAAAACAATTTCTCATTGCTAATTTTACCTTAAGCTACAACAACGGAACCCGATCCTCTATCATATATTCCCAAATATTACTTTGAAATTACAAGTGCTGTTGGTTTGCTTTCATTTTGGGTGAGAGTACTCTTCGGTCTCCTTTTTAAAACCATAATCGTTATGAGTAAAGATAACACTACAAAAACAGTACTGACAAGTTATCTGCCCGCATTACATTTCAGACCCTTGCATTTTGTGAACAAATTACCATAGCATTTTCAATTTCATAGTTTTTTTCTAAATAAATTAAAAAAATATATAGAAAATACAAGTGATAGTAAACAAATATGCATATAAATAACATTTTTGTTAGAAAAATACACAATAACAGTTAAATTTTCTGTCATATATAAAGTAAGGTGCCTGGTCGGCTTTTTCATAGATTGACATATTATATAGTTATATGTAACCTTGAATTCGCAAATTCGTTATTTATTTATATAGTACTATTGAAATTAATGGCTGCCTGCATGAACTAATTTTAGTGAATCAAGTAATATTGAGCCAAATTAAATATTTAAAGGTTTGTCTTTGGTATTTTGTTTAATTTTAAAGAGCATTTAATATATGCTTTCAATACAAATAAGTGAAAATGCAATTTCTCAATTAGGAATATTCCGTTATAGTCATTGTCCTAAGGCGTTGTGGCGTTACAGGAACACATCTAAAATGTAAATATTAAAAAATGGGTTTTCCTGAACGCCCATTATTGTGGCTAGTGTAAGGCACTGCTAGTGCCAATAACCAATACACTTCAAGAAATGTAACTTGTTCAAATACTTACATTATTTTATCATTATAACAGCACAATTTCTATTTCAGTTTTATTAAAGCAGTTGTACAGTACATGTTTTAGAAGTTTGCCAGTGTCAACTTTCGATTTTGAAATCGAAAGTAGCATTTCCGTAAAGAACGAAATGCAAAAGTCAGCGTAAAGCGGCGCAAAGCCAAAAATAGGATTTACAGTGTAGATGCATACACAGCTATCTAGAGACCTATTCCGGTGTGCGCCCCCAACCCCTCTCTACTTACGGCGACGTATGATTTTTAATGGCACAAACGAAAAATTTCGTGTGCGTATTGTTTCGCTTGCCCTTGATACAGTGTAAATAATCTAAAATCAGATCGTGAGAAATCCTGCACACCATACCATAACCTATATACGGGTATTTACTATATCAGTCAATATTTATGTCCACCACATATTAAGAGTCTTCATATTTGAGGTTTATGGTGTCTTTAAGTCTCAAAATACATTATTAACTTACCAACATCTAAGAAAATCGCCGAGTAAATTATATAGATCTACATTGTATATACACATGTTTTTGCTTTTGACAATATACATGTGTGTTGCATGATAGCACATTTGATTGCTTTGTTGCCACAGCTGCTGATATATAGAGCGTACACGCATGACGTCACACGCACCTGCGGCGGCCATCTTGGTAGACAGCTCAGTACTAACGGTGAAAATCGATAGCGCTGGCTGAATTTGACACCTGTCTACTTCAAACCTGATTATCGCTATTTTCTAGTATCCGTAGGTTAAAACACCCAATGTAAGTTAGAAAGCTATTGAAATTATCTTTCATTCAATACAATTCTTTTAATTCTTATC
>Ga0224511_10003232_pt1 | contig 11584 bp, 4 predicted proteins | sample SF_May12_sed_USG_2_FD_169988 | JGI IMG/M metagenome (GOLD analysis project Ga0224511, IMG submission 169988) | Sediment microbial communities from San Francisco Bay, California, United States - SF_May12_sed_USGS_8_1 | ecosystem: Environmental > Aquatic > Marine > Sediment | place: USA...
ATTATTATTAAAAATATTATTATTATTATTATTATTATTATTATTATTATTATTATTATTATTATTATTAAAAATAATAATAATAATAATAATGATGATAATAACCTTATTTTTAGACGATGTTTTGCCTGTCTATTCGGTCACTTAAGGACAAAAATTAATTTATTATACAAACATGCAATTTGGACAGAAAGTGTAGCATTTTATTATTAGTTTATGCTAAATCTACAAAACACATGCTAGGCTTGAAAGAAAGAAATTTATCCCTTAGTAACAGAACACATATTGGTGAATAACATAGAAACTGTTAGATAAACTAATATTTCCTATCAATTTGGTCAGTCATGACATTTTTGAAAAACAAAATTAATTTGTTTAAAGTGTAATGTTGTTTTCTTATTTTTATCTTTTATATTACTAACAAACTGAAAACATTTGCCTTATTTAAAGGCCCATTAGTGTTCAGAATCACCAAATTTAATATAAAAAACTAGTTTTCCATTAAAAACAGTTTATAATAACATTACTATTGACGGCCTACTTTCGTTTAAATTATAAGTTGTTGTTAAGATAAAAATGAAATAAATATATAAAATATTTTTTCATTAGCCCAGTCATAAAATGTTTTATATTTTGGCGCAAAAAGCAATCGGCGATATCGGAGACTTACGGAAATAATACGCGCATGCGCGTTACGTATCGATTTGAAATTTGAAATGGTTTATCACCCAGAATGCACCAAACGTCTAATAATAGGTATAATCTGATGCTTACGAGTCACAACAATTGCTTGCGGACTTGAGGCGCCAAAACGGCATCGTAAAAACACGGCTTTTGTATCCATCAGCTTCTTTCTTATTCAGCCATCCGTTATTATTAACAATAAAGATTTGCTAAAAACACGGTTGATTTTCATTTTGTATGCACAAATTTCTTGTAAAAACGATTGAAAAAAAATCTTATTGCTGAACACTAATGGGCCTTTAAGGATTGTTTATTTTTGGGATTGAACTAATGCACTACCATTATTATACAATTTTGTCGAATTATTTCATTTTATACGGTAAAGAACTAACAACGTTCTATAACATGGAATTTTGTATGGAAATCCTACTCTAGCAGCCTACAATCGTTTCGGTTTGAGCAGCCCCTATTTTTGTAGTATCACCATGTACCTAACTTTAAAACGTTTAGACTACGCCGCTCTGCAAACGTTTCTATCCTTCAGGGTAAATTCGTAGAATCACGGCCGACGCTTAAACTTGGGCAGGAAAGGTTAAATACATATTTCCCCATCGTATTCTATACCATCTACTGTGAATTTTGTAAATTATATGTATTTTTGTAGATCATAAATAAGGTCAAAAGCCAGTTAAAATATTTGGCGGCCATCTTGCATTTTTCGAAATGCTCATGGGTGACAGGGTGGCATACAGCAGATTCTTAGAGAGGACACTCTCCCGAACATTTTAATACCAAAACATATTGTGCGTACTCCAAAGTTAGGTTATGTACACACATCACTAGCTGGCTGCCGGACTACCATGTTAAATAATCGTATATATGCCATCGGCTTACAGTTTTTATATATTTTGAGATTTCAACGTTCATAAACCATATATTTTGTACTGCTAACGTGTGCACATAAACGAAGGACATAGTAGTGAAATTCCTTTCAACATTTCGAAAACTGTGTAGAGTGGCATCATTGAGAAGATCAGATTATAACTTGTCTCATTTTACAGCTTCAGACATGCTTTTTATGTAAACGATAAGAAGTACAGATAAAATGAAAATTTAACTGCTTTAAAATGCATTTTGGGGGTCGAACTTTTTTAAAAGGCAAATAACGCCGAAGAACAAAAATGTCCGAAGTTCAGTGACGTATTTTCTTACATCGTAGAAAGTCGTTCATGCGTTTTTATAATACATTTGTGGATAAATGAATCCAAGTAAACTGTTTAAAATCAGTTAACAGAACAAGAAAATGATTTATGAAATCAATTTGCTCGCAGGCACCATCGCCGGCATCGGCATATTATGTGTTGTTGTTTGTTGTCGTCAACGCCTGTAATGCGACGTCCGCGCAAATACCGCAAAAACAATTATGTTTAATGAATACCTGTTCGACCTGTTGGTTTTAATAATATTACCTTTAATTACTGCCATATAACATATGACTTTATTATTTAAGACAAATAAATTTATTTTATAGTACGGAAATGTGTGTATACAGTTTACTGCTGTGTTGGTTTCATTAAAATCATGATAAAATAAACCGCGAAATGACATCATAAAATAATACATTTAGCTAGAATGTTATACACAATTTATAGATACGGGATTGTTTTTTATTTTAATGTTGATACAAACTGACGTGTTTTTGAAAACTAATACATCTATGGAGCATTAAACGCTCGCTAATTACTTTAGCGCATGGTGTAATCTACGCCGCCCCATAGAACGCTTACTCGAAGACGGCGTGTGTCTATAAGTTTGTCTTCATCATACAGCTTACCATGTCTTAAAAATAAAATCAAACAACATATCGCTATATATGTCTCCAATATAATAGAAACAGTGAAGTTCCAAACTAAATTTTTACTTTCTTAATAAAAACATATTAACGCGTTTGAGTTTTTACTATCGTGTCCGACTTGTCCGAGGTCTGGCGATCAAATGTCTATATTTTTACTTCAGCTGGCAGAGTTATACCGACTGGAACGTAACTTGTAGTAACTGTGTTTTTCGGATTACGTTAGTTCTCTTGGTCTAACTTATACCAGAATTGAAAGGCACTGCAGTGTAGGTAACCATTGCATGCGAAATTTGACTTGTAATATGCTGACGACATTTTAAATAAATTGTTTTTTTCCGAAAGTTCACAAATTTACCATACTTATTAGGACATTTACATACATTATTCAGATATTAATCAGCAAAGTCACTAGGCCTACATATTAGTAATCCAAAAAAGGCTAAATATGGGAATAATGATTCGTAATTTTAAGGAATTCTATAAATACATACAATTACAATGTACTTGTATTGTATATAAGCAGTGTGTCCAAAAAAACAGCGGTAGCATTCTTTACTAAGAGATGCAAATGGTCCAAAACACAAGACAAATGTGATAGAATTGTTGCGCATGATTTCTAAGATGAAAGGGCTTGTTATTATTTGTGAGTACATGACTTTGATTTATAAAATATTGGATTGATAATCTCACTTTGCCAGTAATTTTTTAACGTTGTAATATTATATTTAAAATCGTCACAATACTTTCTCAGTTGTCTCTGTTTCCAATGTAAGTTGTATTGCCATAAACGCATGTTGTCTAAGATGAAACAGGCTTGCTAGTATTTGTAAATATATACTTTACGTCGATTGACTGATACAATATTCAATTGCAAACACTGTGGAAGTCAATATTATTTTGAACGTTATGATATTATCGGTCCCCATATACCACCCGGTATGTAACGGCATGTAGCCTTTAGGAGAGGCTATCAACTTGGGTTCGTGTAATTCAATAGAAAATGTATTTGTGCAGCAGAGCATATTGATATGTGTACCGATATACAGTGTGTTATGTGTCTGATATGTCTTTCACATACAATACTCCCAATCTCTACTTCAGGTGCGCTGTTCGTTGGACAAATTACCGTTGATGCCGCGCGACGCGTTGACGCCCATCTACACGCGGAAAAGGTCAAGAAGGAATACGGTGACAGCAAACGCGATTTTAGAGAAGTCACAACAGTAGACCTGTTTGGATTGACTGCCGGTAAGCAAATCGCACATGCATGATAATTTACTGATATGAACACAAATTGTTTTGTCTTAAAGCATAAATAGTATATACATGTATGTTATAGAAAATATTGGAAAGTTAAAAAAACTTATTCATACCATTTTGCATTCACTTTAAAAGCAAACTTTGTCAACTTTTAAAATACATGTAGTTGATACATGTTAATGATACAGTATGCTACACAAGTATGATTAATTCTTAATTTTTACCAGGCGAGTCACTTGAGAAGCAAAATGAGGATGTAAACGTACAAGGAACTCGTTTGGAACGTCTCGTAGAAAAGTTTAAAGGCATCGACGTGTATGACGCCGTAGTAACCGTGCGTCAAACCTCTGATGGCCAACTGACTGGCGACGCGTCTGGAGCAATCATCCAAGGAATCGGTGAAGACCTGTCTAATACAGACGGCAAGCTGTCGGACCACGAAACACTTCAGATAGCTGCTAAAAGAGAAGGTGTTCACATTAAAGACATTGCTCAGCCAAGGTTTGTTAAAAACGTATACCTTCATTCAGATAACTCTGCGCGACTAGTAAACATCGTATCATTTCTAATCGATGGAGAAAAACGCCCGTTTAATATTATTGACCTTAATTCTGGTGAAGTTTTGAAACACTGGGACGGATTCAATACATACCCGTGTTGTAACAAAGAACAGTACCATGCTTTTGGAGGTAACAAGAAAATGGGAAGGCGCACATATGGAAGAATGCCTTATTGCCTCACTCCTACCATCGAAAACGGGACATGCTATCTTGAAAACGAATATGTTCGTGTTGTTGACATGCGCAACACCAAGAACCGTGCTATAACCGAAACTGCGAGCTTCCCCTGCGATCTCGGCTATGAGGATAAAATAAACGGTGCTTTGTCTCCAGCAACCGATGCTTTCTTTCACGGAACCGTTGTTAGTAAAATGTTTGAGGAATGGTTTGGAGAGACACCATTGAAGAACAAAATAGTTTTAAGGGTGCATTTTGGTGATAGGTATGAGAACGCCTTCTGGAACGGAGATAACTGTACATTCGGTGACGGAGGATGGCGGTTTTACCCGCTTACTTCCCTTGATGTTGTCGGCCACGAAATTGGTCACGGAGTTACAGAGCAGAACTCGAGACTTGAATATTGGGATGAAGCTGGGGGAGTCAATGAAGCTTTTTCTGATATAATGGGAGAAGCAAGAGAGGCCTACTTGTTGGGGAGTGACTGGTTTCATGGTAAAAAAATCACCAAGAAAGAACCCTATTTACGAGAATTTGAAACGCCGGAAAATGACCATCATTCAATTTCACATGCGAAGTACATGACTGAGGGTTTTGATCCACATTTGTCTAGCGGCGTTTTTAGGAAGGTATGGTGGACGGTCACGAAAGAACACAAGGTACCCATTCGAGATGCTTTCCATGTGTTTTATTTCGCCAACAAAATGTACTGGCACACGACGTCAGATTTCTTTGACTGTTCGTGTGGAGTGATGAAGGCGGCTATAGATCTCGGTGTTGATACCTATCCATTTCCTGCAGCTTTTTCTGACGTCGGAATCCATTCTTGCAGTGTTGCAAAGCATATATTTACTCTGCAAAACAATGAGACCCAGCATGGAATCCAGGTCAGTAACGACATCAATCCGATCTTTAAGCTAAAAACTCGCACGTGGTCGAAGAACATTATTATTTCTGCCAATGATTCGAGCACAGGCGTCGACATTGGGATATCAGTGGCAAAGCTTCATTACGAATTTGAAAGCAAGTACTGCCATGGCGCCGAGGTCTTTGCACAGGGTGTCAACCATGTCTTCGCTGAGAACGATGAAGAGAGCGAATACTTCATCAAGCTGTCTCTCGCGACGCCGGAAATCAGTATTGAACTTAACGATACGGAATCGCGCACTGTACTCGTGGACCTCACGGCTGGGTACTCGTGCGATCCAGACTTAAATTTGAAAGACATGCATTTACTGAGAGCGCGTTACGCGGCCATGGACTGCGGCCTCGAGTTCTGGTTCCCCGATTATTGAGCATATGCTATTTTACGTTGTAACTACATTGTATTTGAATATATAACCACTGCATCAGTATGTGTTATTCTTAACATTGGTTAACCCGCTTATTTCTGTGAAAACCCAAATGCATGTCATTGTGTATGTTCCTGTCACTTCTAATATTTGCAACCATACCAGACAGGCTTTACATTTACCTACTTCCGTCAAATACCCGGTGATAAATGGGGACCGATAATGATGCTGATATGTAGTTTGTTTTGCGTCCGCAGATTCAGGGGTAGGCGTTACGCGATTGAATGTGAGCAAAAGGTTGTTCTTGAGAGTGGAGGCGAGTAATTGTTTGAAATCATTCGGTAATGACAACATGATTCCAAGGGTCATTGTCCAAAATACCATTATTGCAAGACAAAATGCATGGCGTCTCATAATCACTTGGTAACTGACTTTAAAACACAACAGAATATTCGCGTTATGTCTTGTGCTTCTCTCATACCAGACATAAGCGTCCTTTGTAATGAGCTTGTAAGGCGTGTCCAGGCGAGCCAACCCGCTGTTGCTAAACTTTTAGAACTCTTTGAAGACTGAACTCAGATTTCGACAATTCATAAGAAATAATGTGAGAAAAGGGAAGCCACTGCTCTCGTCGATGATAAATCCAAGCACATTGCAATAATTTCTAGGACACATCAGTTATTGGTATCAATACCTAAATAATTTTAATTGTTAATACCGTCCAAATAGCATTTCAAGTAATTATGCTCAACCAACTCTCATCATTAAATACGTACATGCGTTTTTGTTAAAAAGTTATTCGAATAACATGTACACAGTTATGCCTTAGATATCTAAAAAAATAATACTTGTTCTCTTTTTGCAAAACTTGTGTCATTGGATGAATCCGTGGATTACCGTTATACGGGGAAAGGTACAATCATATGCATATAGAAGAAAGCGACGACAACCGCTCTTATGGTTAAGGGGTTCTATATATAACAAGATATCACCATAGAAACTCCAGTACACATTTAATAAACATAAAAACGACTTTTCAACACTGTAGAAGACAGTTCATAGTTCTTCAACAAACTGTGTTAAGAAGAACACTGTAGACAAATAGATATTAGGGTAATGGCACTGTAATGGACTCGCTGGTTTACAGATAGGTATAAAAACTGAGTGCAATTTAAACAAAAAACATTACTCAGTATATGAAAAATTACCATGCAGTTTTTTTCACCAATTTTGGCCATTCCATGTTTTAACCAAAATTTACTTTCTTCGTTTTATTCATATTGGAGGGAAATAATAGGGAGATAATTAGATGAAAATTGGCTTTCCTTTTAATTTTATTAAAAGTAAAACACTAAATGTACATATTCAAGAAAATCAATTTAATTGAAGAGTAAAATAATATATAACTATCTAAGGTGTTGTAAAGTTTAAACGTTTTTGTAAAACATTCCAATGTGCATCACCAGAGTCGGTTACAAAGCCAGAACCTTAATAGTATTCACAACAATACACCACTTACGGAATCTATTATACAAAATAGTTATCAACACTTTAGGAACATACAATCTACATTTGTGCCAATACTTAAATTGTATCATGCAAATGCCATTAATAACGGCTATACGTATTGTACAGCTCGTTAATTAAATTTACATCTTTGATTAAAAATATATGACCAATATCATTTTTCAATCAATCTAAAAAAACATGTTTGGTGCCACATAAAACAAGCAAGGTTTATGCTTACTTGTACATCTTACAAACACTGAATTGTGGCTTATAATTTAATTAAAATAATAATGTTTGTTTATATTCCAGAAAAATGTCACTTATAGCACCAAATACTAACAACACATTACCCAGATTCAAATGCAAAAAGATAAATGAAAATAACAATTATTACATATCAATTACAAATTTTTTACTCTCATATTATATTAAATATTGAAGATGGTAGACTTTGTTGAGAATAGCAATGCATAAATAACATTCTCCATCTAATGGAAGACTCTACATTATAGAGAACTTAATTTTTTAACAACACTTTGTTATATTTCATCTTTTTAAGTAATGCTTACTTTATTTAATTTACTATTATATACTAGTACATGTGAAATCTACAATACTTCTTATAAGCATGAAACTATGCTTGCATTGTTAATGCTAAATGATATGACTGTATCTTTTGACAAGAATAGTTAACATCTTACTTTTTAACCACAATTATTTGTCACTTAAACAGTTAATCACACTAAATAATGTATGAGAAATTGCCAAATATAGTTACCCTAGCATGTTAAAAAAGTACTGGAAAATTTGTTGAAAAAGCAGGTCCGGCAAATTTGTCTTTGTTTATTTATGTATCAAACCATTACCTTTAAACATTAAAATGGCTTGTCTGCAATCAATAAATTCAGTTTGATTCCCGGTTTTTGGCTAGATTTTTATGTTTTGTTGTAGTTATTTTTTATTTTTCGTCCGAAACACGTTTGTGTCATGAAGTTTTTCAATCCCTTTAGCAATGGTAATTTATTTTGTATAATGAATATACGGCAAAATTTGTGAATGGTTACAGGGTATCAAGATACAGACCAAGCATCTTTAAATAATGTTTTCATGGTTTATTTACTCCCTGTATAGCTATGTCAGAAAAACACTTTTATGTAAATTAAAATTTGTGTTAATCTTTTTCAAACAAAATTGAATCAAAACGGATGAGTAAAAGACAGAAGCAATAGCTGTTATTTGTCACATGTTACACCAGAGAAATGGGGGTTTAACAATAAGAATAATGATGTTCTTAAGCAAAATTTAAGGGCATACTCCTACCAAGAGGCCTAGACATATCAGACAACAATTTAGTTAAATTATATAATTTTGATTAAAACTTATATATATAAAAAATGTTATTACAGATTTCAGAAATGTTTCAAGGATAGAATGACCCATGCCAGTTCTAGTTAATTTCATGCAACCGTAAGGCAACAAGGCATTGAAAGACAACACAACATTACATTTAACAGCTAAGCCAAATAAAGTTTTAGCAAGTGGGGGTGTATTATTAATTTTATTTTAATTATTTTAAATGAATTTAAACACATGAGCGACATGTAAAAATATTTATAGAAAGCAAACATTCAAGATTAACTACACCATTTAGGAAAACGCCTGTACATGAGGAGGCTATAGAAAAGAACCAGGATCACATTCAATTATCAGTAAATTACATGAATAACAGTGAACATTTCGAACATCTGTGTCAATAAAGTAACAACAACAACAGATTTACATCTTATTATTAATATAAGAGGTAACAAACATTTATCATACATGCACCAAAGTGTTCACGCCACTGACACAACGACACAAAATATTCAGAATAACAAAAGATGAAAATATTGAAATGTGAAGAATGGCTAAGTATTCAATTATGAGTGTATCAAAGGTTTAGCACAACACCTATGACTCCATAAGGGAAAATGAACACATGATTTCCATTTAAAAAGAAAACATTAAACAAAACTGATAACATAAAACAACATTTCCACAACCACATTTTGACATTATGGCCAAACATAAAAGCATTATTTGTCTATAGCTGATCATAAAAATCATCACAAACTGATGTTTTTTATAGAAATGTATCAATAAGTGTATGCTTATGAACAAACATGAGCAGAATATTTAGTTTAATGTGGAGACTGCTAATGTAAGATTTATACAGGAACCATATCGCTATCATACCTCAAAGAAGTGGATAAAGTCAACTACAGTGCAATATATTTTTATAAAAGCACATCCACAAGAGTCAAACACAAAATGAGTAGTGAAAGTGTGGTAATGCAGGAAGAGCTCTAATACTTTTATTCCATTAAAGCAAAAATAAAGAGAATGGAAAATTAATCCAATGCCTAGTTAATGCACCAGCGATACCAAACTCCATTCGAAGGGAAGCAAAGTGTCATATCCAATATACAATCCTCATGTTCTTAGTCACATTTTGAGTGAACATCCTACAATCAGACTAGTTTTTTATCTGCCATAACGTTCCTACCAATCTGCCTCTCCAGATCCTTTTTGAAACACATAATCTTTGCCTTCCAAGTTCATAATCCCATCCTTTAATAGGAATTTCCACTTTCCCTTGTTTCGGCTTATCTGAAATAAACAAGGATCATCTTTAATTAAGGCTAAAAATCACAGTGGAATGTTTTGTAAAAGTTCTTAAGGTTCCTTTCCAAATATAAAACCCTGATGAGTGGCATTGAGTGGCATCTTTAATCCTATTCATCTTGCACTAATCTAATAAATACTGACAAATGAGCAGAACCTGTTGTGCATTAATATTACAAACAACATCTTTATTTCTGAATAAAATTGCACAGTGCAAGCCTTCCATGTGCACTCTTCTTCCAGTCATGTATTAAATCACACACAACAAATTTAAACAGCTCGTTTTAAAAGCCAAAAATGTTCTTGATATCATATGCAACTACAAATATAAAAATCCCAACCATTGTCATAACAACAACCTTCTCAAACTAGCACACCACAACATTGTTCGTGTCAGACAGCAGGGAATGCCTACCTTCTCAAACTGGCACACCACAACATTGTCAGACAGCAGGAAATGCATACCTTCTCAAACTGGCACACCACAACATTGTCAGACAGCAGGAAATGCATACCTTCTCAAACTGGCACACCACAACATTGTCAGACAGCAGGGAATGCCTACCTTCTCAAACTGGCACACCACAACATTGTCAGACAGCAGGGAATGCCTACTTTCTTAAACTGTCATAGATTATCACAACATTGTCAGACAGCAGGGAATGCCTACTTTCTTAAACTGTCATAGATTACCACAACATTGTCAGACAGCAGGAAATGCCTACCTTCTTAAACTGTCATAGATTACCACAACATTGTCAGACAGCAGGGAATGCCTACCTTCTCAAACTGGCACACCACAACATTGTCGACAACAGGGAATGCCTACTTTCTTAAACTGTCATAGATTACCACAACATTGTCAGACAGCAGGAAATGCCTACCTTCTTAAACTGTCATAGATTACCACAACATTGTCAGACAGCAGGGAATGCCTACCTTCTCAAACTGGCACACTACAACATTGTCAGACAACAGGGAATGCCTACCTTCTCAAAATGGCACACCACAACATTGTCAGACAGCAGGGAATGCCTACCTTCTCAAACTGGCACACTACAACATTGTCAGACAACAGGGAATGCCTACCTTCTCAAACTGGCACACCACAACATTGTCAGACAGAAGGGAATGCCTACCTTCTCAAACTGGCACACCACAACATTGTCGACAACAGGGAATGCCTACCTTCTCAAACCGGCACACCACAACATTGTCAGACAGCAGGGAATGCCTACTTTCTTAAACTGTCATAGATTACCACAACATTGTCAGACAGCAGAGAATGCCTACTTTCTCAAACTGGCACACCACAACATTGTCAGACAGCAGGGAATGCCTACCTTCTCAAACTGGCACACCACAACATTGTCAGACAGCAGGGAATGCCTACCTTCTCAAACTGGCACACAACAACATTGTCAGACAGCAGGGAATGCCTACCTTCTCAAACTGACACACCACAACATTGTCAGACAGCAGGGAATGCCTACCTTCTCAAACTGGCACACCACAACATTGTCAGACAGCAGGGAATGCCTACCTTCTCAAACTGGCACACCACAACATTGTCAGACAGCAGG
>Ga0224511_10003234_pt1 | contig 11583 bp, 3 predicted proteins | sample SF_May12_sed_USG_2_FD_169988 | JGI IMG/M metagenome (GOLD analysis project Ga0224511, IMG submission 169988) | Sediment microbial communities from San Francisco Bay, California, United States - SF_May12_sed_USGS_8_1 | ecosystem: Environmental > Aquatic > Marine > Sediment | place: USA...
GATACAAAACCATCTAGGAAATGCTGTTGTCTGTTTTTATTGTCTGTCTTAAGAATGGCTTGAAAGACATAAGGGCAATAATGAAAATTGTCTAAATTTATATATATGTTTTGTTGTTGGTTGTTTTGTTCCTCTTGGGAATGTTGCTGTTGAACAAACTGAAATAAACTCTGATATGCTTACAAGCTCAGATTTTAATTATGTGTAAGAAGTGATGAACTTAACAAATCGTGACTTAAATGTTTTCCTATTTTGATTCTAAATAAACTTGTATAGTCACAATTTATATAACAGTAATAATAGAAACATGGTTTTATTTTAATTCAAATTTAAAACCAATCAGGCTGAAATGTGACTAGAACTAATAAGAGTGACTTTGTGACTAATTTAAAGGTTTAAACTTGCTTATATAAATTATTCATGGTATACCTAAAATACTGTTCAATACATAAACTGAGCAAAGGTATGCAGTAAATGTTATATTTCACAGCCATTGGTTTATCACAGGATCTACTCAAATGTCAAAGCCCGTACAATGTAAGCCAGCACCAATTAATATCATAATTTGGCGTAATCTATTGATAATCATATAATTTTGTCGGATTAAACGTTCGTTTGTATTTAGGTACTGAAGTAGGAGCGTTGCCTGGGTATTCTGAAAACATTATCTGGAGTGAACAGCAAAACGAAACATAGGAAACATGATGCGGCTGTGTGTGTTTGGGACTATGTACGCCATAGTCATGGTGATGACTATCACATCGGCGCTTGCAGACTACACCGATGACAAGCTGGCCGAGGTAAGAGAGTATTCTCATTATTTCTCTTTTCTTTCTTGTTTTTAAAATATCAATGTACTTGCGAATGATGTATTTTTAGAACCTATTAGGTCTACAGGGCGTTTTATCTATCCAAATATAATTATTTATTGCAACACGTACTCTGTATCCGAATGCCAGAAACGCCACAAAGACATACCACGACTCCCCAAAGACGCAAAAGATGTCACAATGTTGTCTTGGCCATTATTGTAATGGCACGGTCAACACAATAAATAAACGCGTTGTTTGGGATCCTACACATACATGTATAACTTTCTGAGATGTTCAAGGAAAATAGGTTGGATTCAAGTAGACAGAATCAGGTTTTGGCCATGACAATTTAACCCATACAAAATCAAAAGAAACAGACTGTACAACATGAAACACACGGAAAATAAAACACTTTACGGATGCAGCAATTACACCTTTCATATGCGCATGTAACTATTATTAAACGTGTTTAATGTTATCAAATGTTGAGTTTCCGCTTTGGTGGGGTTGATCAATGATGATCATTGAAAAATATTAAAGATTTTATACGTATACTTTAAAATACATTTTAGAAATAGTTAAATAATTTACAACCTGAGGATTGTTTGCGCTCGGTATTCATATAGCTAGGTCAATATCGTGAATGCGTTTATCTCGTTGTCTATATGTTCATTTTTACAATAAATATAGCTGAATCGTCAAGGGAGTAATACATTAATTTTGTAACATGATTTGCAGTTGATCGTGGAGAATTTTATGAAAACTGAAGTGTACAAATATTGAAACTTTAATGGAACTATCTCGTGTAGTTATTAAAATATGTATATTTGAATGCGCATACACTTATGATATTCGAACATGGCGTCAAAATACTAAGAAAGAAAAGGTCAAAATGATCAATTTTAACCTAAAAGGACGTAATAAAATATTGAAGCAGACGAATTGATATCTACCCAACCACCAATTTATTACTTTTAACTTGTCATGTGTTTGGGTATCTTCAAATAAAATCTTGTTAAGAACATTTAATAGCCCATTATAGACAGACAACAACCCTGTTGCTGGAATGATTACCAACGCAACTTTAGAATACAGAGAAGCAAATAACTATCTGTTTCGTAACCCCGATGCCTTTAGTAGCATAGTAACCAAATATTTAGTTGATATGAAAGCATTAAAAATTAGTCAATTTTGCGTTAAAATATAATGGTAATTGCTAAAATATCACAGAACGCTATAAACGCTGGTTTCCTTATGTGGCGCAACATTTACTATTAATATTTGATGGTTGTTTATTAGCAGTCAAAACATCGTTAACTTTTATAAGTTATAGAATGTAGGAGGTATGTCAACAAATTCTAATCCGAGGGACTATTATTTCATACATAGGTTAGTAGATCAAAACGTATTTGTATAGAATTTAGGATCGAGGCGAATACATGATTTTAAAAACACCAAATAAATTGTCCCATTAAATAGCTCTTTCGCTATAAATCTTATCATCACGTCCGTTGTGAGTAATTTTCAGTCCACCATATTGCCTATAATGAGTTTGACTACATGGCATTCAGAAAACTTTAAAAGTACAATTTCGAAACCTAGGAACATACGGCGTTTAGTGTATGGAATATTAAGGGGGAACATGTTTATATGTAGTGAGAACACATAGTACTGAATAAGGTGTTTAGCCTTTATCAGGAATTAAAAATAATAACGAATATCATTGACTTTCTTTATTGTGAGGCAAATGAACATATTAAAAAGTTTGAAATAAAATATCCGGTTTATCTAGATATTCACAAAACACCGAAACAAGGATAAGCATGATATGGTACCAGAGAACGAAACTTGCAGAATCGAGAATGTTATATTTTGTCTTTACACACTAACAATACTCAAAACCTCATATCATAAGTTGGCGTTTTCATTCACCAATAACCTGAACACATAGGCCTCTTGTTTGTTAACGTCGTATTAATGTTAACACCATACCATCATATTAACGTGCCGTTATCCTGTTTCAGATCCTCAGTCAGATGCCCGACTCGGGGGAAGATGACTTCCCAAGATCAATGAGGGACTTGTCCGTCTTACGGAACCGGCTCAAGGGTCTAGGAACCGGTGACAGTTTTCCAAAGGCATTTTCCAGCTCAACTAACGAAGCGGTAAGCAAGAGACCGTTCTGTAACGGCTTCTTTGGTTGCGGTCGGGTAAATGGAAAACGTTCAGTGCTTTTGAACAAACTGCATCTTTCCAGGAATGAATTGCATGAGCCTTCTCTTTTCTCTGACGATTCGTCTTCTTCTCGTTCTAAACGCCCCTTTTGCAACGGCTTTTTCGGATGTGGAAACCCAGGGAAGAGGATCGTATTTCGATCGCCAAACGGAGAATACACAAGTGCCGAGCTGGTTCAAAAGCGATTTATCTGTAACCCAGGAACGCTTGGTTGCAAGACTCCAGACCAACGATCGCCAGAGGAAACTTTGCTTGAACGAATTAGAATGAGAACATTACTCGAAAATAATACGTTATAACTTGTTAATTTTCCTTACCTGAAACTTAAACATTAAAAAGTGTAATGTTTATCTTGGCATGCTTTTACAATTGCAAATGGACGAATTTCATTTAACTTCTTATGTCAATGGTGCATTTTGGTTTGCTGTACTATAAAATCAAAACTGTTAATATACATGTTTGCCTTAAAGAGTTTTGTTTTGAAAGCATGAATGACTTTCAGATACTATTTCTATGTCCTTTCTCAAACTGGCATGAAATTAAGGCCACTTTTAAAACATTATAAAACATTCACAGCTGCGTCATTTAAATAGGTTTTTCAATTTGTATTAAATATTTAATAATCTCATTTAGTGAGGTAATGTCCAACAGGATAAAAAACAGCAATAGCATTACATAATCTATGCCTTACATTAAGATCTACACTGTGCACTCCGATTATACATGACAGTATTTTGATTGTACCGCCAAACACTGTTTCAGAATTTCGTAATTTCAGAATTTTATGTGTCTCCTTATATGCATTTTCGGCATAAATTTCTTTCTGAAGTTTCTTTTTTTCAACTTACTGTTAATAAAGTGTTTTGAGATGTTTACTATGTTGCAAAAAGTAATCAGCTATACTATGCATGAAGTTATAAGATGTATGGAAGTTAAGTAAATCGTAATATCCTTATAATCCAACTCAAAAAATAAATTGATGTCAGGCTGCGAATTACATTTATATAGTTTAAGTTTAGTATCAGGATTCAATTTATACAAACAAAAACGTTTGAAATAAAACTGTCAAAATGATTTTGTTTACCTGTATTGTTGCAGCAATAGTTATGCATATGTTTATCAGTTCGTCTATGGTTATAGAAACGTTTTGACTCGTGCGATAAAATGCCAAAGTCATTGTCTTAATCAGAGTTAGCTAACACTGTTCAAAGTAAGTAATGATTTACCGAGTCAAAACAAAACCATCAATAGCATTGAATGTTTATTACTGCAGGTTTTATTTTGGGGGAAACAAGATAAATATACAGGCCATACAATGTAATGATGGAAATTGTTTACCCGCACGTGAGCTAATTAACGTCTGATATATATACTGTGTTTGTATGCAACTTTCTACAACACAAGTTTTTCCTGCATTTATCTAAATACATTTAACGTTAAGTTTTTATTAGTTTCGTCAATGAATGCACAAATCCTAAGCACCTGACGCTGTCAACAATCAGTCATATAACTGATTGATCATTGGTTGAATTATTTTACTTAATTAATTGCATAATGGCTAAATTATTTTGATTTATTTTAAATTGTATTTCCGAACTTTTATATTAAAAACCAATATTTTTGACAATTACATCATTGTTAAAAAATAAGTAACGTGTAACGAGTGCAAAAGGTGACTGCAGTGTGCGAAACCACTCTTTGATGATACTGTGTCGAAAGGAGAAGTTAAATTTCTTTTTAAATATGTTACTTTCACATTATGAGGAAAATGTCCCAACGATCGGGAGTATGGATGACACAGAACACTCTACTATAAAGGGTTGTTTAAAATCGAATCAAACATGACTTCGGAATTGAGTCATTGAAAATTACAACGAATGATTTGTGGTTTTGACCTTTCTCTTTGCATATGTTTGAATGCTTTTTTAACTTTTGTCAGATACCGCTTATTCTGTTGAGCTATTGACCGTACTCAGAATGACAGTATTTAAATAAAATGCCTAATTAGTATTATGATCCACAAAACTATGATCAAATTCAAGTTTTTTTGTGGAAATGCATATTTGATATTGATGTTTGTTCTATTTCTCTGAAATGTGATGTTTTCGAACAAATCTTCTTCTTCTCTTCTGGACCTTACAACTGCATGTCATCTGTTGGCGTTTCCTTCTTCAGTCAGTAAGTATACAAGCATTATACAAGCAAACACAAGTATTAGATATTTGTTTGAAATTTGGTCGTTTTCATGCTTTAGATAGTATTTATAATAACAAAATTGGTAAGGGTTTAATTAGGCATGCCTTAAATGGTGGGGCGTTGACTAACTTTTGTTGGTTTTTAGGGTGGCTTTCAGGCAGAAGATGATAATATCAACGCGATAAATGATCTATACAGGATGCTTGATAGTACAGAACAACACGCCAATCCATTCAGTGTGGCTGTCCACGGAAAATACTACGCGATTCCGAAACGATTTATGTGCAATTACGGTGGATGTTCTGGTGGTAGGAAAAGAAGTGTAAGTTCGAGAACGAAGCCTAGCGGTGGAGAAAAATCAACCAAATCTCTTGGTCTCCCTTACCACTTTAGTCGCAGAGAACTTCAATAATAGAATAATGTGTGTACATTAATCGAATGAATGACCTGTATTGGCAGGAGCAGTGTTATAACAGACGTGGTAAATTTAGAGAAAAACATGTTGACTACAACTGCTATTTGGGGTAATTTCATGGTATGCATGAGGATTTTGAAGGAATTTGGAATGAATGTAACCATAATTTTGTGTAGCAACAAGTTGTGTTTTTCATGTTTCAATTGTATAATTATATTATTTAAACTTTTTACGTAGAAATATATTATATCCATCTAGATAGATAGTGACACGGTGTTTGAAAACATAATTGCAACACACAGTGTAAACCACAGTATCGTTTTGTTAATTTTGTTTCATTAAATGTGTCCAAGTATTTCACGTTTACAAATGAATTAAACTTTACTTTAATGTGAAACTTCTTATGGTTCTGTATATTTATCAACAAACTTGTAAATGTATTTGGTTGAGAATAAAATTATTAAAAACATATAAAATATATAAATTGCTCATTCTGCATAGGTATTCACTATTAAATTATTTTGTATGTACATGTAATAAGAATTTAAATTGTAACACATTGTTATTCAAACATTGATTGAAATCAATAAAAACGAAGTATTTCATTACATTTGACATTTAGGAGTTTAAACAAAGGTAAAATAAACATCATAATGTAATTCAAGTTTCTAAATAAGTATGAATATTATGTGTAAGTTAAGCATAACTGCATTTATGTATTCTAATTGTGATTCCTAGCCAATTCAATAATAATGGAATTTAAAAAAGGATATGTTCGGAATACCAGTGTAAAGATTGTATAATGCAAACTGTACCCACCCCTAATAGGCTTAGTCGAAAGAGCATCGGACACATTATCTAAGGGACAGGGGTTCTAGTCCGACCGAACCCCTGACCAACTATTTCTTTGTGATGATTGATTTTGGTTCGGTTGCTTCACTCAGAAAGCAAACATGCGCTTGCGGAACAAAGAGGCTAGTTCTGGTGAATAAAGGAACGCTAGTTATTATACTGGCCACCGTGATAACAAACGATAATAATAACCAGCGTAAAAATGGAGTTAATTCAAACAAACAAATGAACAAACACGAACGAGCGAAAGAAAGAAATAAAGAAGGAACGGAGGAACGAAGGAACGAAGGAACGAACGAACTAACGAACTAACGAACGAACGAACGAACGAACGAACGAACGAACGAACGAACGAACGAACGAACTAACGAACGAACGAACGAACGAACGAACAAACAAACAATCATTCACAACTGTATATTGAGCATAATACATAAGCTGTTATCACGCCGGGCTGCGGAAGTTATACACTTGCAAACAGCATTCGCAAATTTGAGTCGCAAGGCATCGCTTTCTTTGATAGTAGACATATCCAACAATAGTTGCATAATACCTATAAAAATAAAATGCAAAATAATTAAGACAAAGAAGAAATCATAAACCTATGCAACCTTTAACGTGTTCAACAATGTGCCGAAAACATGTTTTGACGACAATACGCCATATTTTAATGTGTCTCTAGCTGAAGAAAATCTGGTGTAAAAGATGTTATGATGGTCCTGTTCACATATTAAGTAAAATGTGTTTTGCATAACATTATTGAAGATGATTAGAACATTTACAACATGCGTGACGACACGTTATATGTCCTCTAACTTGTAATATGGCCTCTTACTGAGAAGATGGATATATCAAATAAGTGCAACACGACTCGAAAACAATGTGTAATGAAGTTGACGAGCGCGGATTTTACATAAGAAAAACAATGCGGTAAATGCAGTTTAATAAAGAAACTCACTCTTTCTTTGCGGCTAATTTATTCATTCTTTCTGGTCGTAACCGCTGTACTGTATCCAATAAAACAAAAGAAAGAAAGAATCAGACAACAGCCTAGATCAAATATAACAAAAATAAAGTCAGCTAACCCTAATACATGTATATATTTTGCGTTGCGTTGCCAGATGAACAATTTTTATTCAGTTTTAAATCGTGCGTAGTACGCCTGTCTTTACACAAACGTGCTTTGTTATAAACACATTTGCAAAAAAAAAATTGTGTCAATTAATGGTTCTGTCAATTTTTCTGAACAACGTTTTGAATATTAGTTGAAGCGATATCCAATGTAAACAATGGTGTAGGGCAAGGAGATACTGTCTAGTTGTAGGGCATCATACAACAATGGCCCACACAGAAATAAACAACGCCACAACATAAAAACACAAGATAGAAAAAATAATTGTAAACAATTGCACGTAGACATTTCTAAAAGCTATATTTGTATGCACTAATATGTCTAACGTAACCAATTGCCAAAGTGGTTTTATATTTTTATTGTCCAGCACTAAAGTGAAGTCATTGTGTCTATTAATGGCAATATAAAGCAGTTCTTATTCTGTGTTGGTGGAGTTGGTCTGTATAATTATATCAATTCGAAAGCTATGTTTATTTATGTTATTTTAAATAAATCTGAAATGTATTAACTATTTTGTATCTTTCTGAGATATTTGCTGTGTTTTAGACACCTGCTTCAAAACTAAGAATGTTAACGCGTACGCAAGCTGATAAAGAAGCTCCTGTGAAAAGAATTCCATCAAATGGACATGGATGCGGATTCGGACCATGCGGTAAACGCGAGCAGAATCAACTAACAATGTTGACGCGTACGGAAATTGGTAACAATTCTCCTGTTAAAAGAATGCCATCAAAGGGATGCGGATTCAGAGATTGCGAACAACGTGATTACCAACTAAAACCACATCCCGCCCAAAGGCATATTGTTCCGTGTGTTGATGGCAAATGCCACCCTCCTGAACCTCAGGATCAAGTCATCATTAAAGAACGGAACATGCCATCTGAGGACTGCGATTCTGGAAATTGCAACACTAAGAAAACAGAAAACAACGAACTCGTAGTACTGTCGCCATGTGGAATGACTGCCTGTGAAGTTACAAAACCCCCCAGGGAGCTGAAATCAAGGATTACAGATGTCCAGATTAAAAGGAAGCCTGAAACGACAACTCAAGGTGAAAAACAACTCGCTAAGGCGCGTCGTGCTCCTCCATTTCCGTGTGGAAATGGAATGTGTACAAGAACTGCATTTATTGTTTGATCTGCATTTGTATCACACGTTGCATTATCTGAGCAATAACAATGTGTTATGACAAATTAAATGTAATATATCTTGTAATATTTTTTCCTTTTGGGACAATTAAATTTATACGTAGTACAAACATTCCACAAAGAGATGACGTAGGAGGGAAGCAATGCATCGGTAGATAAATCTTTCAATTTGAGGTAAATAGAGCTTAAAATGTGTGGCGTCAAATAATGTTTGAAAAACAAATATAAGCACGTTCTTAGGGTCTGTGTATTTACCGTACGTTGCACTTGACAATACAAACAAGTAAAAAGGTTTCCTGCGGGAGCATATTTTAAAGTTTAATATGAATGAACTAATAAACCAATTAAATTGAATCAACTTAACGTAGGCATAATTAAAGGTTTCTGAGATTTAGGCTCTTTCTGAGGTTAGGCACCACACCAGCAGGTCCGGTTGGTATAAGTTTATCATGAACACCAAACATAATGGAACAACATGAAAAAAAATCAAGACAAAATACAATGGAAAGCGTCCACTTTCGACAATTCACATCAAGGGAGTTAATCTTTACATGATGAACCCGTTTCCGTGACCCGTTTTTGAAAAAACCGATTTAGAAAAAACGATAATATATATTGTCTGAAACCATAAATTATTTTCCTTATATACCGTATAGTAAATTGTCCAAATTTGAGCAAAAATAACTCAAAATCCGCCGCGCAGAGTATGCCACGCGTATACCTTTTTTAAAAGATCGTCAAACGATGAGTCAATTAATACAATAAGAAATATATGTCACGTGTTATGCAAGAAAGAACTCGAAAGATATAAAATACAAAAAACACTGTTTTCGACCACTTTTCTTTATGCGTAAATTTGGACCTAAGTTGACATTCCCTACCCACGCACCAGCAAGTATTCTCTAACAATTGAAACATGTTATTACCTTGAGTACACATCATTTTATTTCCTTTCCAAAAATACAACAATTATTTATTTTATTTAAAATTGGCAGAAGCAAGGCTACATTAAAGTATACCTACAAAAAACTACCTACTAAATTATTATATCGTTTGTAAGTAAGAACGTGCTAATTATTTTTACATAATTCATTAAATTATAATACTTGGAATAAACCGATTACCAAATGATATACTTTTCACATGCCATGTGCTTCTCCGTGTAGTAAAACAGGTCCCGTGCTCCTCCATGACTCGAAAACCTGCCGTGTACAAACACCCTGCGGACTGGAGTAATAGATATCGAAATGTTATGTTAACAGTTCTCCGTTTGACATATTATCAAAATAAACACAAAATACGATAATAAATGTCACATCCTCATGTTATTTTTACATATACCCAGTTCCGTTTATATTAGCGCGATGTGAAAATTGAAATACAAAAGGTCATTTCCGTATACCGTTCATAAAACGAAAAACAAAATATGCCATACATTCCCCCCCCCCACCTTGGATAAAATATTGGCATCTTTGTCACAAATTTGTCCGTTCTATTTAAAACAAAAACAAAATAACACGATAATCTTGAAAATATACAATACAATTCGAATATTGTTGTTATATTTGTTATGTTTTATTTCAAACACAGTTTTTGAAACAAGCTTAATAAAAAGTTTAAAGCGTTAAATGTATATACATATATTTTAAGCAACGCCATTAGGTCTCATAATTTTACTGTTAATATTTAAACAGCTGTTAGACTTTGTTTTGTTTGTTTAAAAATATGACTTGTCGCCGGTCCTTGCTGTGTAATTTTGTGAGTAAAAATGATACACTAAGAAGTGTTCAAATTACTAAATATTTATTGTAAAGTGCGATTATGTGCGAAATTAGTATAAGATTCACATACCTAATACAATTAAAACAGAAAAAATATGATAAATACCGTCGCATATTTAGGTAGACGTTATACAGTCACAACTCCATACCGCTCAATACCTGGTCGTTCATAAGTATTTCTAATTGTATTATCGCGTGGGTTGTATAAAATATAAATGTGCCTTGCGCTTGTCGAGACAAAGGAACACATTTTAAATAATATTAGTATTAGGATGATAGGATGTAAGATTTATTTACATCACATTATTTATTCAATTTTGATAATTTCGCATACTGAAAACAAACCAATTTAAAATTGCCATGCATAAGAATTAGTGGCCGCAACATTGAATTATGAAATACAGTCGAGGAACATATGAAGATAAATGTTAAACCGTACAATGGTAGATAAACTGTGTCCGTATAATTGCGATGTGAATTTCTAAATCACACATCTTTCCAGCAATTTACTAAATATATTTCACATATTGGGTACATTTGTTTCATTAATTTACAGACACATCCTAAAAGACCCGAGGTTGTCAGGAGTTGATACTATAATTGATTGACCGATTAATTATTGGTTGATTGAGACATATAATTGATTGCACTATTACGTTATTGATTGATAGTTTATTTATTGACAGAACAGAACAGAACAGAACAGAACATTTATTTGACAAGTACAAACATTGTACATAGTCATAAATTTACAATGTAATACAACAAATCGCGTCACGTTAACAAAATTATAATATCAGATTATAGGTGTGTATCATGATAGAACAAGTCATAACAATAATGAGGATGGTCTGATTAATTGGTTATATAGTCACAAGATAATCTTATATGTGTAGCTTCCTTTATATATTTAGCAAGGTTAAACAGAATTTGTTCATCAACTGATTTCAGCAGTGATATAAATTTGAACATGCTAGGTCTAACATAGTAAAATGGATTTAGGTATTTAACA
>Ga0224511_10003235_pt1 | contig 11582 bp, 8 predicted proteins | sample SF_May12_sed_USG_2_FD_169988 | JGI IMG/M metagenome (GOLD analysis project Ga0224511, IMG submission 169988) | Sediment microbial communities from San Francisco Bay, California, United States - SF_May12_sed_USGS_8_1 | ecosystem: Environmental > Aquatic > Marine > Sediment | place: USA...
TTCAAATAAAAGGTAAATCTCTAACGTTTTTAAACATAAATAAGTTCCACTCGTGTGTTTTGCTTGTTTAAGTTAAACTTATTTTAAGATGCTATATTTATATCATGACAACCTTATAATTGGTCAAAAATTGCAGTATGTTTAGTATACATGCAAAATAGTGTTTCAATAGGAATTACAACATTTTATGCTAAATAATGTTTGCAAAACAAATGTAAAATCGAAACAACAAAAAAACATATAATCCTTGTTAGATCCGGGAACCCAACCCGAGACATCTGGCACCTAAGTCTGCGGCGTTATCGCCCGACCACATAATATACAAAAACATTTTCATTAATCGGTTTAAAACAATATAAACATAACATAACATAAATACATACCTGACTAACAGATATTTCGAAAATGTTTTCTCTCCTTATATCAGGAAAGTGTCTTTGCAGGTTCTTAAATGTTAACTCCCGCACTTCTTCCTCAGTTCCCCTTTTGTCAGTTTCTCTCTTCTTTACGACGTCCCATTTGTTGCAGACAAACATTATGGAACTGTTGCAAAAAGTTTCTTTTGAACGAAGAAGCTGCCTTTTATGCTCATCAATTATTTTGACGAGCTGCAACAGCAATAGGCAATCTAATGTAAATATTACTGACAGAATAGGATGACAGTCCTAATGGGAACTGATGCAAATCAGTTGAAGTCTACTTAGTTAGGCAATAAGAATAACAAAAAAGTTAAAAAGTAAAACAAATAAAATGAAATCCAAGTTGTGACTGACATTAGGAAAAGAATTCAAAAAATATTTGATAAGATTTACCGATATAACGGGCACATAATGGATGTTGGGCCTAATACTGGTAATATTACCATAACACTTCTAAACGAGTTATATGCTTATGTGACGGACAATGGCCGAATTGTGACAATCAAGCAATAAGGCAAACTAACATACAACAAGTTTTTATGCCTGGATATTGTTTTATGCTGTTGTAAAACATCTTCATGTTGAGCTTTTATGTTCCAACTTATTACGTTATCCAATGCTATACAAAGAGCATTAGAGGCAACACTTATCTGTTATATTTTATAGGGATGAGACGATACGGTCATCACACGAAACGATACGTATCGATACGAAGGGAGTCGATATGGTTATTTTCGATACGATACGATACGGATAATAATGGTAAAAATACAAACATTCACAATATTCATATCCTTTTATTTATGAACACAATGTTCAGAGGAATGCTTCGTCTAGTCAGTTTTACAAACACAGTGACAAGGTTCAGACAGGAATTAGATAAAACAAATCTCTTTGTTAAGTTAAAATAAACAATGCACATTTGAAGTTTTGAATAAGAATGTGAAGAAAATGACTCTTGTCTTAAGAACTCATTCTATTTATAAAAAAATCTGTATTTACATGTATGGTACATGTAGGACAGTTTAATGGAATGTTATTATTCTAAACAATATAAATGCCAGTATAGTAAATAGTAAACAATATACAATGTTAGATTTGAGATTCTTGGACTTTGACTAGATATAACAAAGTTAAAAATACGACTAGACAATAAAATATTTGACTTGATTGTGAAAGTTTAAACATTAAAAACATTTTTTCCGCACTGTAACTGTTGACCATCTTTTACCACTGTTAATGAAGAATAGTCCACTTAAAGGTCCATTTCAACATACATACTACACCAACAACGCCGACAGAGATTATATTTCTTGAACGAATACGAAAAAGTAGAAACAACGTAGTGACTTCCCATCTTTATAATTGTCGAGGTCGTATGGCGATATATCGCGCTGGGCCACGATACGTATCGTGACCCGCCGTATCGATACTGTATCGATATATCGCCATATCGTCTCATCCCTAATATTTTATATATTTAACTGGGGAGTATGTGTATTTTAAGACTAAACTAAGTTGATGTTTTTAAAGGAAGATAATATCGGGTTCGACATAACTGTTAGTGCGAGTAACTAGAGCGAAAGGAATTGAGAAAATATCAGATTAATTGGCTTGCCGGCTGTTAATAGAGTCGCATCCGATCTGCGAGTGAATGCATACCTATAAAGTTTCGTGTTGATATTCTGTGCTTGAAAGCTCCTGGCCTTAAAGTTTCAGACACGAAGACTTCTGCAAATTGCATTTTAAAAACCTATTTGTTGCCTCCGTGACCTACTTAGGCAATCAATCATAAGCATTTAAGCAAGTTTTGTGGGGAACCACCCAGTGGTCATCCCCGAAGTGTTTGGTCAAATTCCCATAAGCGGTTCAAGATAAGAATTCAATTGAAGTTTTTCTTATATAATTCAATGTAAAATTGTGACCCCCGGGGCAGGATCAAATTTGAGCCCAGAGGCATAATTTGAACACTATTGGTAGTAAATCTCCAGATGATGCTATATACTAAATGTGAAAGCTCTGGGTCTTATAGTTTCAGACATGAAGATTTTTTAATTGCATTTTAAAAACCTATTTGTTGACCCCGTGACCTACTTATGCAATCTATCATAACCATGTAAACAATTTTGGTAGGGAACCATCCAGTGACCATTTTTGAAGTTGGTCAAATTCCCATTTTAGGTTCAAGAGAAGTAGTCAATTCAAGTTTACCTTATATTATTCAATGTAAAATTGTGACCCCCGGGACAAAGTCAAATTGGACCCCAGGGGCATACTTTGAACAATCTTGATAGTTTACGCCTAGTGATGATATATACTAATTATGAAAGCTCTAGGCCTCTAAAGTTTCAGACTACAAGATTTTTTAACATTGTATTTTGTCCTTTTTCTACCCTGTAATATATACATGTACTTATGCAACCAAAGAAAACAATCTAAATATATGTGTAAGGGGAACACCAAGGGATCATTCCTGTGAAGTTTTGTCAAAATCCAATAAGCGGTTTCAGGGGAGAAGTTGTTTAAGTAAAACATTGACGCACGGCGCACGACGACGGACTACGGACAAAGGCCGGTTAGAATAGCTCAATCTGAGCACTTTGTGCTCAGGTGAGCTAAAAACAAGAAATGTCGAACGACACATATGCCCCCCATGCTCCTTCTGTCGAAACGGGGTTTTGATAAAAGGTGATAAATACGAACATAGAGCCTGTAATAAAAAGGTTTATATTACAGTAGTAGTATGATTAACATGGTGTGACTTTGTGAATATGTATGGGGTAAGTGCTTTTAGATTTTATAATCATTAACTGTAAGATGTTCATCGAAACTGTTTACATAGTTAATCACAAAAGTGACACATGTGTCCTTGACTTTTGAACAAATGAACTTACAAAACCCAGATATCGTATTCTCACCAAGACCAATCAGCATATGAATATAAAAAAGGTGTGATAAACAGTTTTAAAAAGCAAAAAGCATGTTTACCCTTTGACCTAGTGAACTCAAAACCAAAGGGGGTTATTTCACCACCAATACCAATCGGCATGAGAAATACGAAACCTCTGTAATAAACAGTTCTAAAAATAATTAGCAAAAATGTTTTAATTGTTTTTACAAAAGTGACCATTGCGACCTTGACCTTTGATCTAGTGAACTCAAAATCAAATATGAAAGCTATGTGATAAATACTTCTCAAGAAACTGAGTGAAAACCTTTTTCTCACAGAAGTTACCCATGTGACCTTGACCCTTCCCCTAAAGAACTCAATATCAAAAAGTGTCAAGCCCTTACCCGGACCAAAAAGCATCTGAAATATGAAAGTCCGTGATAAACAGTTCTCAAGATAATGAGCAGAAATCATTAATAACTTTTTGTGAACTTGACTTTTGACCTAGTGTTCTTGTCCTCACTAAGACAAATTGGCATGTCAAATACGAAAGTTCTGTGATAAATAGTTCTCAAGATAATGGTCGAAAACCATTTGGTCTATCGACAGACGGACGGACAAACGAATGGACAGAATGACCTAACGACCGACCGACATTAGCAAAACAATGCCCCCCTCTTCTTCCAAGGGGCTGGGGACATAATAAACATATAACCACTAAACGGTCATTCGTAGTGCTTTCCACCCAAAGCAACGTTATCGGGCAACAGACAGCCGCAGGTGTTAAACATAATGTACGTGCAGATAAACTTTGGCAAAACTATATGCCACAACAGTAAATGCTTGAACAAGATACCCGGTCTTCTTGAATGCCCCCAGAATTGGCTGAGTTAATCACGTAGATGAATGCAACAGCTTTAGGCAGGTAGTCGAACAATATTCTCGTCATTTCATCGCTTTCGCCCATCCCAGGTGTGTCCACGATTATCACATCAGTCTACAATACATTATGTTACCAAGATATGATGAAAATTGCGATATTTTTCACCAGAAGGTTTGCAAAAACCTTTCTCAAACATGATATTTATGACTAAAGGTTACCTTTATCCTGTTACCTATCGACTACCAATACAAACTTGTTAATTACAATTTTGCATGTTAACAACTTTTCTTTAATAAAATTACGTAAGACCTATCTTAATTTTTTGAAATTCGATTTGTTTTATGTACACCCCTATCTTTGCAGATTGACATACTATTCAGAAGGATATGAATATAAACATGAAAGAAATGACTATTTGGGGTTGCTTTTGGCTATTTAGCCCCGCCTCTGCCCCTTAAGGAGACTTTTTTTTAAATAAGCTTACTGTATTATCAAAATTGCTGAAAAGTGATATCGGTACCACAATATATTGTAACAAAACACAACAAAATATGAAAAATAAAATAAATAAAATACCGATTCTGCACAGTGAAATGCATGTTTATAAATTTATGTGTACTTTAATAAAGCTGTCATATTAAAATACTTGAGATGTTAATCGGGGGAAAGTTATGATTTGACGTTAAGCAAATCATTTCTCCCATGTTTTGAAAATAATATTGTTTGACTGATTTTCTGGCAGTTTAAACTCCAACCGATCGCAAATTTGTTATTCTGACAAAAACAATGCATAAGAAATATAGTCATACGATAATTTAAGTCTACTGCGTTCTAGTAAAAATCGCAGATTCATTTTTGTAAAGCTTTTTATAAACAAATATTATTTTAAGGAACATCGATTAAACTGAGAAATCTGGTTACTTACGTATTCACCAAGCATTGGAACTTTCCAATAAATATCAATTGTGTCATTCATTGATTTCCTTTCTTTTTCGCGACCAGAAATCGCTTCTTTAAGTTCACCAATCCATGATTCATGATTCTTTGGGTCATATTTTTTTGTGTGAGTCAAATTATTCATTGATGTGATGGTAAATCTGCTCTCCTCGTCCGGCCTAAGGTTGTGAATCCGACAAATTGTCGCTGTGGTGCACAGAAGCGAGTATGGTAGCACGTTTTCGCCCAGAAGCAAATTTATAAGACTGCTTTTACCCGCACTGGTTTCTCCTTAAACATAAAACAAGATGCATGCAAAGTCATCCTTTACAGTCAATACATCACACAACCATAAATACGACCAATATGATTTTGGGAGGAATCAGACCCATTGACAGTAATTAGTCTTTCATTTGTACACCGTAATTCTTTGTTCTAAGGTGTATCAAAGACAAATATATCATCCCCAGTTCATTTCGATGTAAAAAGCTTTTAAACAAATACAATGTTTTATAAAAAATTTAATTACGCCGCATGGAGACAAGAAAGAAACCCATGTTACTAGTTTTTCTATGCAAGATATGCTTTCTCATGACTTCTTTTTTCTCAGATTAATTTAAAGCAATTCAAAAACAACTTTAATGTTCACTGCTTAGAAATGAAACTTAAACATTTAACAATAAAAAGGTAACTTATAATAATAAAATACTAACATGCGTTTATAAAGTTTGAAATTTTTTGTTGTAATATGTTTTAAACAATCTAACTAGAGCTCCGAATGTTAGAGCATTATACGCCCGAAGGGTGAGCCATTCGATAAATCAGTGGTAAAAACTTTACTTGAGTTTAACCTCTGTATTCATATGTTAATTTACTGACCATGACCAGTCTTCCAACCAAGTACAATGACTGTCACTCATAAACTTTTCAAGATATTGAGCAGACACACTTTTTGCATAAAATGCTACTGTGACCTTGATCTATGACCTAAAATGTATAGGGTCATCTATTGAGTATGACCAATCTTCGTACCATGTAGAATGACTGTCACCCATAAACTTTTCAAGATATTGAGCGGACATGGTTTTTGCATTAAATGGTACTGTGACCTTGACCTTTGACCGAGTGACCTCAGAATGTATAGGGGTAATTTACTGACCATGATCAATCTTCCTATCAAGTACCATGACTGTCACTCAAACTTTTCAAGATATTGAGCAGACATGGTTTTTGCATTTAATAGTATTGTGACCTTGACCTTTGACCTAGTGACCTCAGAATTTATAGGGGTCATCAACTGACCCTGGCCAATTTTCCTATCAAGTTCCATGTGTGTCACTAATAAACTTTTCAAAATATTGAGAAGACATGGTTTTTGCATTAAATGGTACTGTGACCTTGACCTTTGACCTATTGACCTCAGAATTTATAGGGGTCATCAACTGACCATAAACCATCTTCCTACCAAGTACCATGACTGTCATTCATACACTTTTTAAGATATTGAGCAGACATGGTTTTTGCATTAAATGGTACTGTGACCTTGACCTTTGACCTAGTGACCTCAGAATGTATAGGGGTTATCTACTGACCATGATCAATCTTCCTATCAAGTACAATGACTGTCACTTACATTGTATAAACTTTTCAAGATATTGAGCAGACATGGTGTTTGCATTAAATGGTACTGTGACCATGACCTTTGACCTAGTGACCTCAGAATGTATAGGGGTTATCTACTGACCATGACCAATCTTCCTATCAAGTACAATGACTGTCACTTATAAACTTTTCAAGATATTGAGCAAACATGATGTGGCTAACGGCCGGACGGACGGACAGACGGACGGACAGACAGACGGACAAACGCCATACCATAATACGTCCGAAGTTTCACTTTGGGCGTTTAAAAAGCCGTGTTTTGGCGTGACAAACATGTGTGCATACATTCATTGTATCATGGTGCGACCGCATATTGTTTTTTGCGACCACAATGGCCTAAACATACCTGCCACAACGATTGACCTTTCTGCAGAAAGCAACTGTTTCTTTCTTTCTTCCAGGTCCAGTGAGTTTTCGTATAATTTCAGAAGCGGTTCCCAAATATCTTTATTTTTTCCACTTTTAAAAAATGATATAAAAAAGTCGTAAATTTCTCCTAGCTCTTCTTTCATTATTCTGTCTTTTAGAAGTATGTCTTCTACGCCACTATTCCTCTGGAAAAATGAACGTTTTCTTCAACGAAAGTGAAAAAAGCTAAACATTCTTAATGTACTTTGTAAACGAACTATCATAACGTAGTAAATCATTGTTTAAAGCAGTTACTGCCCGGTAAAAATTAAGTGTTGCAGCTCATACCTTTTCGTAAAACTTTGTTTTATAAAATACAACATTAAAATTCAAACAATATTATTTATTAGCGGCATAGTTAATTTTATTGTGTATGCTTAATATAAACTGAAGAGATGTTCAAATAAAGAATGTTGAAAACAATGTAGATATGCCAAGTTTAAGGGCACACTTTTACTTTCAGAATGGAATTTTCTCTTCCATACAAAAACATACATCCGATATTCTATCAAATTCGTTTACTTTATTCATTTTTACGTTCGGTTGATATTTGATATAAGGACTTAGCAACTCGGTACAATGCGTGCCGAACCTGTTTCGTAATAAACAACAATGCGTAATGGTTATGTGTTTGTTAAATTAAGTTGTGTTGGTGAGGTGAAACCTTGATCAACACTGTTGATTTAAGCCTTTACATGTTAAACCGTCACCCAGAGTCGCGTTTAAGTTGAACAGTGTAAGTTTCAGATATGACGTGATTAATCACAACTTGAAATGATTGACATGTACAACGATCTTGATAATGGTTCACAATAGAACTGACTCAAACTCAGATGCGTGTATACACCGTTTTTTTCCTTTTTCGTATTGCTTTCGTTAAAACGAAACTAGAACTCCGCGAGTCGGATGTGTCACCTAACGAAAAAACAATTAGTCGACATAAAAATGTTTATAAGTTTTTTGTTTTACAGTTATTAGCAATGTGATTCCACATTCCTTCGAGTCATTGCAATAAACATGCATAACAAGTTCGGGGTCATTTGAACCTATGGTGACAAAGAAATGCTCCGGACAAGAAATTCTCTATGGTGACAAAGTTATGCTCCGGACCAAAAATTCTCTAAAAAATCAATCAAAGGAGATTCATTCAAAAACGGAACAAGGTAGAGTTACAGTTTTTGTGCACTGCACTTCGAGTCATTGCCAGAAACATGCATACCAAGCATGCAGTCATTCGAAATCTATGGCGACAAAGTTATGCTCTGGACAAGAAATGCTCTATAAAATCAATCAACAGGGAATAAGTTTAAAAAGGTATAAGGTAGAGTTACGGTTTTTGTGTACTGAACTTCAAATCATTGCCAGAAACATGTATACCAATCATGGAGTCACTCGAAGCTATGGTGACACAGTTATGCTCCGGACAAGAAATGCTCTATAAAATCAATCAAAAGGCAATAATTAATAAACGGAACAAGGTAGAGTTACGGTTCTTGTGCCCTGCACTTTGAGACATTGCCAGAAACATGCATACCAAGTTTGGAGTCATTTGGACCTATAATGACAAAGTTACGCTCCGGACAAGAAATGCTCTATAAAATCAATCAAAGAAGAATAATTCAAAAACGGAATACGGTAGAGTTACTTTCTTGTGCACTACACTTCGAGTCATTGCCAGAAACATGCACACCAAGTTTGGAGTCATTTGAACGCGGGACGACGCGGACACGGACGCCGACGACGCCGACGCGGACGCCGCCGACCAAAGTAATACCTATATGTGATCAAACGGTTATATACCGTTTTCCTTTTTCATGAAATCAAACAAAAATCAAAATACAAACCAAGTATCACATGCCGTTTTCCGTTTTTCATACTACTTAACCAAACACAAAATACGAAAGAAAAGTTAACAAGAAGCGCACAAATGCGACGAAACTAGGTTTTCAACGATTCAACCAAGTATTAATGTAACAGGAATAAGAAATGAAAGATGACAGTAAAAAAATGATGCCGTATTTTTTGGTTGCATTGGTTGCATGCACCAAGCTTGGTGTCAATACACCAAATCAAAGTAAAGTTATTGAGCGGAAACTGAATTTCTATTTTGAGTAACAGTGACCTTGACCCCGATCACAGACACCTGCGTAGCAATTCAAAGCTGCGCCTTGATGTAAGCTACCCATACACCAAGTAGTGTCAATAGGCTAAGCAAACTTAAGTTATTGGGCGTAAACTGAATTTCTTTTTTTAGTAACAGTGACCTTGACCTTGATCACAGTCACCTGGGTAGCAATCCCAAGCTGCATCTTGATGTAAGCTACCCATGCAGCAAGTTTGGTGCCAATAGGCCAAATAAAACTAAAGTTATTGAGCGGAAACCTCAGTTTGACGCCATTTAGGATACGCCCCCCGTCCCACAGCCCAATTGCCCGCCCGCCCGTCAATCACCAATCTAATAACCAGGAATTTCGTTGAAAACATGGTTAAAAACCGACCGCAGCGCCCTTTGTTTTTCGTATTATGTTTCTTTTCTATTTCGGTTTACTGTAAAATGAATTTCCTTCTAGAAACTTAAACAGAAGGGAAGGGCATGATGCTATGTTTTTAATAATAACTTTACCATTTATTTCTTCTAGCCTTGGCCCTTCTGCCACAGACCTGTGAAGATTTTCACAGACAGAAGACCTTTGTACTTACGATTCTCTCTTGTTGACCACTTTCTTTATCACTTCTTTTGACTTTCATACCGTTCTGTTCAGCTTCTAAGTGGCCAGCTTGGAGAGTAAATGCACATTTTATCTCTTTTTTTCTCTCCAAAAACTGTTGAGAAAGTGTGAGGTTTGTTATAGTTTATAACTGGTTTAAACCCCCAATGAATGTCATTGATCGTACCAAGGCGGTAACTAAAAATTTTATGAAGAAATCATTTAAGAAATTATAAACAAAATTAAATAAATAAAAATCCGACAACAAAATCTGAATGTCTGTTGCGTGTAAGTTTTCTAATGTTTTGTGTTGTTCTGTGAGTTTGTTTGTGTATCGGTAATTTTGTCATGGTGCCCTTAAACTTGACATGTGTATATTGTTTACAACATTCTTTCTTTGTACATCTCTTTAATTTATATTACGATAAACGGTATAACCTACCGTATTCCAATGTTCATACCACGCTAAACGGAAAGATGTATTTGTGGAAAGAACCGTTTTTCGTATTTCGTTTTTTTGTTTTGGCGATATGGACAACAGAAAACATTATGTGACAATGTTTTTTGTATTATGTGTTTCTTTAATAACATGGTAAATTATATTTAATTTCCAGTTTTTTAATTATAAAATGCAAAACAAAGAAATGAAAAAAAAACGGTTTATACACGGACCAAACGGACCCTTATTTTTGTACTCTTATTTGCACAATTTTAATGATGAGAATAAGTATTCATATTTTAATACTTACCGTGTCGGTATTTATATTTTGCCCCGATTCTTCTGGGGGAGTTTCGAGATTTAATATGGAGTAAACTTTGTCTCGCATCTCTTGAACGTTGCTGAGATTAGGAATGTCAATATTTCTTTCATCCAAGAAGTCAACACATTCCCCAAGGTCCATTGCATCAGCCTTTTTACGATTCTCATCTCTTTTTGCTGTTTGTTGTGCCATTTCTATATTGAAAAGGGTTTCTACAAAAGGGACATTCCAACATGACTGTTTAATCTCTTTATCTCTGTTAATGCAGAAATAAAGGTTCTCATTAATAGGCTCTAACAACACATTTATGACGTCACTAAAATATGAATTAGATGTGGTACTTTGTCAGTACATGTTAGTTTTATTTACACAGCAAATATGTCGTTTAAAATAGAATATTAAAAAAAATATATGTTACGGCAAAATGGCAAAAAACTCATTTGTTGTGACGCGAATTCACGGTCGCACTCCTAGTTATCTATCTAAACATACCCATTTTGTCTCTTTTGACGCTTTCCATGGCTACACTATGATGTAAGCTTAAGATGTAATGCATGTTGGGCCTAACATAGAATAATGTGTGTTGCCCATCCAAACGATCCACGTCAATAACATTTTTGTCCAAATGTATTTTAATAAAATATGCAGCTCATGATATGATATTGACAAATTATAATCTAAAATTCTAAACTAGTAAGCGACATAATAAACATTTATTCTAGGTAAAAATGAGAGGGCAAACGTCAGATTAGTTTAAAATAGTTTCTGTCCGGGATCTTACTTTATAATTAATAGATGGATTGTAAAATAACATGGCAACATGGTAACATTGATTAGACGAAGTGTCGCAATCATGCACCTCATCACATGTAATATATATATATATATATATATATATATATATATATATATATA
>Ga0224511_10003236_pt1 | contig 11577 bp, 6 predicted proteins | sample SF_May12_sed_USG_2_FD_169988 | JGI IMG/M metagenome (GOLD analysis project Ga0224511, IMG submission 169988) | Sediment microbial communities from San Francisco Bay, California, United States - SF_May12_sed_USGS_8_1 | ecosystem: Environmental > Aquatic > Marine > Sediment | place: USA...
GGGGGGGAGTCTTTCTTTCAGTTTCTGGATCTGTTACAGGATAACATAGATATAGATGGACTCGCTAAGAAACTGCTGGGTGAGTCTATATGGGTGAACTGGCCACATATGTTTGAGGCTAAAGTAACCGCCCTTGAGACTGAGGAATGGAGAGTGGAGCTCACAGGCAAGAACAAAGAGACCAAGAAGCGGAAGATGGACAGTACTGATGAGGCCATTTTCATGAGTAACATCGAGTCCGTTACGGACAGGTACGTGCAGATTCATCCCTGACTGAATAATTTGGGTATTCTGAGGATACTTTTGTGATGAAAGTGGATTTGCTGGGTTAGTTGGATTCTAGACTGACTGATGCAGCTTGCTTCAGTGATGACTGTCGAGTGAAATGACTAGAACCGTAACTCCAACATATACCTTAGTGAGTACATCATTGCTTCCCTGAGCTTAAAACTGACATTCGATCGCACAACACAAATTGGTCAGCACGTGCCACTGTACTGAAACTAGTTGATATTGTTGTTGTGATATAGATTTACTGGTTGTTCATCAATGTGATTCGACTCATCCTCCTACACTATATGCAGGTACGAGAAGAAGCTTGGTATAGATATCGGCCCCACATTTATACTCATACATGCCAAGCCAATATCAGGCAGGAAGTACAACTACTTCAGGGAGGGAAGACTCACCATTGAAAAAGAGTGGCAGCCCACTGCAGTGCACTTTGCCCTGCAGGCCTGCGTCATGAATGACGTGATGTTTAAGGTGTGTTGACACATATATTTCAGGCTTGTACTTGATGTTGCTCTGAATAGGCTGGTGGTGGCCATATTACTTTAATCTCCTAAGTCCGTGGCTTGTTGGTGAGCTACATGTATTGGTGCGGTAAATTATGTGAAGAACTGATACGAGAGCCCAACATGACTAGGACTTAAACACAGAATGTAACGAGCATGAACCAAGTGCTCCAGTCACAGGACCATTCTGCTAGTGATATTCTCTTAATGATTTCTACTTGTATACCACACCTGTTTTCTGAGCAAAGGTTTCTGTAAGAATGCAACAGATTTTATTGGTTGCAGGCAGGTGTTCAGGAGTGCGGATCACAGCAGTTTTTCTCCCTTTCTGACGTCTTCCCAATTGGCAGCTCGGTATTTATGCTGGGTCATCCATTCTATGGACACCAGGCAGAGATATTGGAGCATTGTGGTGAACGAGTTCGCGTTAAGGTGCTCTCCATTAAGGAGCCAAACTTCACCAATGCCAGGAAAGTCAATGTGAGTGTCAAACTATTTCAATCTCGACTCTGCTATATAAACATAATCTATATATAGCTTGTGTTCTATCATTTGTGTATATTGTATTTTTACTGCATGTGTGTTTGGTAGCTTGTATTTCTGCTGGCTGTGTGTTTGTAGACTGCTGGCCGTTACATGAAAGGATATGAAGTGGCACAGCATCTCGGTGTTAGCAGCCACTTTGTATCGCGTATGACAGGAACAATGATGATGACAAAAGGAAACGAAACCCTGCAGTTTGGTCTCAATCTCAAAAACAATAAAAAGAATGAAGAGGTGCGCTGGTCTTTTCTTTTACGATTGAATAACATGTCAGACTAAATACTGTGTAATGCGGACCGTTCACGCTGAGTTGATACGCAGCAATTCTTTTACTAAATTTCGCCATGAATACGCGACTATTGATGAAAACCGATCTCCATTTATTTTTGTTAATTGGGCTAAACCCGATGGTTAATCGACATACAGATAATCTTAGAAACGCCCCGGGGTATTCTATAACGTGTGTACCATCATTTGTTGCTCTATTTTAGTTGACCAAGCGAGGGATTGTTGTCAAGAAAATGCTTGGTCAACAAACTACTACATATTACTCTCCTCTCAGTCTCTGCAGTCTGATGGCAATACCACCAATTAGTACTTTGTGGACAATTGTGCCAGTTGAAACACCACGCTCTGCCATCTACACACTGTTCTGTATGTTTTATTACAGTGTCCCGGCTTCAGCAGAAAGGAGGGTAATGATTGGTACTATTCACAGCGGGCTGAAGACTCTCTGTATAGCTTCCTCGAGGCCTGGCCTGAGTTCGCTCAATATATCCATTCCAATCTCAATAAAGATAAACTGCTCGCCGAGGGAGCTTTCCCCACAAACACGTATGTATTCTCTGTCTTTTCGCATTCACTCTTCCAGTCTACTTTGAGTAGATGTTATCACTTTATTGGTGGACTTTAATGTGAAAAAAGACCTATGATCCGGGGAAAACAAAATGTTCAAATTAAATCACCGTAATATGCTCAGAAAAACATGTACGGTTGGGTGCCCGTGGTGACAGCTATTTTTATCTCACTATAGACATGAGAATTGTGAAGCTTTGATGAAGTTTATAAAGTCATTGCCAACATACCGCTGTGCTCGAGCGAAATGCGGTGGCAGTTTTCTGGAGGAGCCCACCGTGATGCAGATAGAGCTGGCAATAGATCGGCGAGACAAGACACCTAAATACCAGGAAATGACCGTCAGTCCGCAACTGCTCTATAAGGTTTGTATTCAGTATCCATATCTCAAACTGCCTTTAGTTATGCTTCAACCTATCTGTGGTCATTGTAAAAACGCAATCATCCCGACCCGGACATGGATATCATCAAATAATACCTTCTACACCTTCACTTATCTCCTGAACGTTGAGATGCCGATGGGATACTGTCTTCCCTTGTCTGGCAGCAGAAATTGACAGTTCACTGTTATGCTTTGCAGCAGTTCTCACTAGCCTCTACCACCCTACCTGACCCGGATGCCAAGTTTGAGCTCTTTGATCGCGTGGTTAATGTTCGGCACGGCTACACTGTGCCGTTCGGACTCAGAGGCACTATAATTGGCGTGGTAACGGCAGCACAGAGTAGAGACATTGAGTATGAGATCGTATTCGATGAGGAGTTCCCTTGTGGCCTAACCACCAGGTAAAGGGGAGCAATGGCGTTGCCTATACTTGCTTGATGCGTTATAGCACACATGGTGTGGCATGATCACCATGCTTAGTAAACAACTCGTTGGTGTTGTATTTTTGTATGGACCTGGTGTTCGTGACCTTATCACACCATATTCGCTGCTGATGGGATGGTCCAAATGCTGTCAATGTTAATTCATTCTTTCTCGGTTGTAACTCACGAGTAGAACCGCTTCTCATACACTAAGTCGACCAGCTAACCTGATGCTTCGCCATTGAGTTTATCACTCAAATAATGGTGCTGCATAGGACACTAATGTCTACCAAATGGGTTACAAAATGGTACATCACAAACGCATGATGGTTTACATGCACAGATGCAGTCCTGGTCGAGGCTATAAATGCCCTCCATACTCCCTGATGAATCTGAGTTACGGACAGAGAGTGATCGCCGCTAAAGGCATTCCGGTGGAGACGTCTGGTCAACCGCCTCGGCCACAGAACTATGCCAATGCTACTGCCAGAAAGGTGAGTGGAAAGCAATCCTGATAGTGAGAGAATTTATGATGACCTGGAGTTTATCCCACGTAGTGCAGGGTTTACCAAGGTTTTATTGAATTGGTTTCAGGATGGGTCCGGTGGTGCTCAATCTTTACAACAATCTTCTACCGCAAATGGATCGAAAGGAGGGCAGAAATCGGTGGACAATTCATCAGGAGGACAAAGAAATCATGAGCCACCGAAGGCAGTCCATCAGCTATCCGCAAACAAATCACCAAGAAGGGAAGCATCTCCACGCTCTGCGCCTGCCAAAACTTTGCTACAACCTACGGGCTTTGTGACACCCAAAACAGTCAAACAAGATGGACGCCGCAAATCGTCTGATGTGAGTTTGTTAAGAGTTCTAAATAGTGCTGACTGACTGACTGACTGACTGACTGACTGACTGACTGACTGACTGACCACAGGTGCTTGTCAGTTAGGTGGCACTTGATGACTAGCTAGTGACGGCGCATTGTATTTTCAGAAAGCTGACCACGCTGATATATGGACTAAACTAAAGGTGGCTAACTCTTCATCGGCTGATCAAGCTGCATCCGGTGACAGCGCCGCCGTACCTAGTCTCCACCAGGCCCTGGCCGCAATCGATGGACTCAAAGCTCTGGCAGCTGCCGAGACACCAGCACCGTCTGGGCCAACTATAGTTGTGAGTACTCCCACCGCCTGTTTTGGACGAGCCTTGGTTAGTCAAGGTAGGACATGCCGGTACATTGGTATATGTCTTGATCATTTGACATCGGATTATTTAGGTTCACACTGGTTGCTGTTAGTCCTCGCTAAAGTGGCTCCAAACGCATGTTTCTATCAAATCTCATATCTGACTGCATTGGATTACAGTTATACAGATCAGTTCTGGGGGGAGTTGTCAGCTCCGTGTGATTTTGCTGTAGCATAGATGCCCCCCTCCTAGGAGAGCTCTTTACAAATAATGCTGGATAGGATATCATTAACTAAATGGGTATTGAATAAATACTAAGCTCAGATGCTGGGTTTATATGGGACCCTTCATCGATAATTCCTGCAGTGACGACGAATAGAACCGAGATCGACATGAGATATTCGCTCAACGTTCATCTCGATTCGCCATTTTTTATTTCGAGGTCCCGGCAGGGAAACTTACAGCAAGTCTGCGCTACCGTCTGGTGGTTGTATTGAGATTCCACGGATATCCGTGAGGTTTCGATCGACAATCGCTCGCCGCCACTCCATACGGGCTTCTTTGGTCAACCAGGGCCTCGTTGACGAACATCCACGTATAAACCCAGCAAGACTGAAACTAGTAACTTACTGTGTTCAGGGGTACAGTCCTTAGCTTGCCAGTGTAACCATTGAATGCCCTGTATGTCCATACCTGATTATCCTTATAGTCTGGCCAGAAATTAGATGTCAATGAGCTGCTGGGTAACCTGGAAGCTAAAAAGAAAGGCATGACTCAACAGAAAGCAACTGGAGAGAAAAAGTCCATGGCAGTGAAGCCACAACCACAGGCATCGGCACCACCTGCTGGCCGGGTATTGGTTATCAATAACAGCTCGTTGCAACAGGTAAGCTGTTTAGCTATCCACACAAGTCATGTGTAGATGATGTGGGTTGTGTTGCTTGTTTATGTGTGTGTCATAAATAAAGGTACAGGTAAGTTTTGCTGGTTTGAAGCTGGAAGCCATTGCCCTTCAGAACATAATTACCTAAAATAGGCAGCTAGCTTCCACCACCCACCTCAGGATAGAGTGTCGAACTGAGCTACCCACTGTACACTCTTTGGGTGTTGGGTCTTTGCGGAGCTAGTTTCCACTTGGTTGATCAAAATGGATTTCCTTTTTAGGGTGCTACGAGTCAGGCCACCCAGGCGGAGCTCGGCGGATTCGATTTTAGTTCGCTTGTCAAGGCATTGGAGGATAATATGCAAAAAGAGAGCACACCACCTCTAGCCAAAACCGAGGCCCTGGTCCAGCCTCCGGTCAGTCAGCAACAGCAGCAGCAGCAGTCCCAAGTGTCGCACCAAATGCCGTACCAAACCCCACAGACTCAGCACAAACAGGCACACCCAATACATGTGGGTATGCACGTGCACAACCTTCGAATATTCACCCAAAAACAAAATCTGCCGGAACCTAGATACGAGAGGATCAGAATGCCGCAGGTTAGTAACAATCTCTCAGCTCGTCCGCTCGGCGGCCTGTTAGGACCTGTAGGATAATTTTTTTATATGGTTGCAGGTTAACATTAAGGCAGTCCACGAAATCATATACTTGTTTTATGTTTTATGTTGGAACATTAAGATGTGTATTGAATGGATAAAACAGCAGAAATCCACACTGTTATCTAAGACTCTGTTCCTTCCATATGCAGGGTGCCAAAGCTCGTATCAAAATTGGCAATGCATGCTTTGATGGTAGAATCTCCCAAAACGAAGCGCTAGCTGACGACAGCGCCGCTCATATGGCGATGATACACCTAACAGGTATGTGTACACAAAGTTAAGCTAGTTTCCAAGGAGCACATGGCCAGAAACTATTAAAGTCGACATTGCATATTCAGATCCACAAAGCGGGTTCAACTATTGGTTAATAAAATATTATAACGCGAAACCAGATAAAGATTTCTATTTTGTAGGCGCCAGAAGTCTGGCTAGGCATCCAGGCCCTGGGGTACAGTTCAGGCCCCAAGGTGAACCTCAGCCAGGAACTCAACAGGCTATTCCATTGCAGAGAGGTGCTAGTCCAGCAAAGCCCACAGGTTTCATTCCCATGCAGGTACATGCATCATTGTTTTCTCAGATCTATAGGATAGAATGACTTTATATTACGTTGATGACATCATAAGGCAGAGCCTTGCCAACAAATGTTCCACAAGAATTTAACTGAACTCTACCATTGGTGGGGGATATTGGAGGGTGAATGAGTGGATGTTCAATACTTAACAATGAGTGGCATTTCATCAATCAGCGGAGGCCGCAGAGATGTGAGTGAGTAATGGGTAATTCAAGATCTACTTATATGTGATGCACCAGATTTTAGCCTCTCATGTCTGTAGACTTATTCACAGTTCCCTATGCCACTCTTCTAGGTCACCAAGAAACAAGTGGATCAGAATAGGAAGCCAGCGAGTGAAGTCAGCAGTGAACCCCCATCTGCTGCCCCTGTCCTCGCCCCAGCACCGACTGCTCCCACAGAAAAGACTGTTCCTGTCAAATCCGAGGCAAAGAGAGCTCCTCGCAGGAAAAGACCAGCTAAATCAAAACTCGCCGCTAACTTTGCCCCTGCAGCCGAATGAATGAGTTAATGAGTGGATTTTTCAACAATAATGAAACACCTCCTGGTGTCCTAATGTCAATGCGCTGATTATCTCCATTTTTAAGAGATTTGGTTTTGGATCTCATTGGACTTGGTTGAATAAAAATGACACTCGAGTAGCTTTCAATTACAAATCTGATGCTCACTTTATCTCGGCAGTTAACCCCTGTGGTTAGCCATGGTCCGAACAGGTGGTTGGTAGTATCTCCTTTAGCAGTCAGCACTATCAGTACTGACTCAGGTACTTAACAGTTATCAGTGAATAAGTAGGTCTCTTCTCATTTTCATTCATCTATCATAATAGTGAAGTCTGCCTACACAGGTGAGCTGGGATAAGGTACTAGAGCCTAGCTCTAGCTAGCATAGCTTCATATCAACTCTAGACAGTATAACTCTATGCATACATAATAATGGTGATAGGAGGGTTACTTGATTCTAGGTAATAAATCAGTTTGGTTCGTAGCTGGATTTCTGAGATGAATCTCTTCCTGTGGGATTTGATTTGTTCCTCCGAATGCATCTTGCTATCTAAGCTCATTGATTCTATCATTCAACCGCGCTTACAATATAAACAGGCATTCTTATTGGTCATGTTTTCTATACCATTCAACCCTGTAGCTATTCAATAAGTTCATACTTCATTGTGCTGTGTTATTGAGGCTCATGTGTGCCAAGCCTTTGATAGACAGCTGTTACTACACGCCACAAGCAGACATGGTATGTTCAGTGTTTTTGGTGTGCATTTAGGTCTTGGTTGTACATCCCATATTGCTTTGCTGCTTGATGGTCTGGCTGTACGCTGTCCCGTCGAGTGTGCACTGCGTGTGGTTTGTGTATATGCTGATTGGGTGCAGTGAGCTTTGACACCACTGTTGTTATGTTACTATATCAGCAAGTCATTGGCCTGTCGGTTTCCACTAATTCATTGCATGGTCATTCTGTCATAATGTATCTGCTGAAAAACTAAGCGTTCATTACGGCTCATGCATCATAGACACCTAGACACCATAGATAGAATGGCTATGTGTTACATGCCAAAGCTGCTAAGTTTGATTAATTCTGTAACAACACCACCATAAATGAGTCGCTGGTCATGCTGGATACAAGACCCGGTGTAAGTGAGTGAATGCATTGACATTGTACCTATACCGAGGACAGCTACAAATGCATCTCCTGTTTAGTTCGATGCAGTGGACTTGAATCTATTTGCACGGTTCATGGGAGGGTGATGCAGACATTCTTCAACTTTGTTCTCAGGTTCTGCAGTCTTCAGCGTACATATGGTCTGCCCATATGCACCGATTATCAGGGGCCACCTTGTTGTCAGGACAGTGATACTGGCCATACATTATAATAATCGGGAGAAAGCTCATACTTGGTGCCACCTTTGTGTTAAACTATAATTATAACCTTGTAAATCGAAAAAGAATGCGACCAATGACCAATAGTTAGACAGCAGTGAATGGCCACTGGCGGATTGTCAAGTGAGCGCTACTTGTTATATGGGTCAGGTTACATATATACTGATGGATGTTTGTGATTCTCAACGCCTTTTTATGTAGATTAGTATCTTGCGCTGGACACATAGGATATTTGCCTTTGCATATAAAGATGGTTTGTCATTCCTGTTGTAGCAGTCTATGAGGTAAGGTGGTGGATGGTCGGTTGTATCCCCATTAATCCCTGAGGGGTCAGTAGTAATGCTAAGCTCTGTTGTTGATTTAATGTTGTAACATATGTGTGACTGATTCCTTTAGTTCAATATCAAGGACTGGCTACTATGTACACTACTCCCCAGTTTCAATAGTGATATACAGATTTGGGTCAGCTCACTGACTGCACAGCATGCCTCGATGGGTCTCTCTTTGTTTGCACTCACTTTTCATTGACCACTGATGCTGTAGGCTGTGACAGCATGCTGCCCTATGCGCTGCTTTTGCTGCTGTGCTACACTCTCTTCTATGTGAGGGACGTCATAGCGGCAGCTGGAGTACTCTTCCTCCTCTATCAGTGGTATATTGAGCAGTCAGCAGAGATGGACCCGGAGCGTCCTCTGTTATATGAGAGCAGAGCTCACCCGCGCAGACGGCACACTCAGGATAACATTCCTCAGGTACAGCCCTGGGAGACAACACCTGATCCTGAGGACAGTTTACGTCCTGAGGAGATTCGTGGCCTCCTCAGCAACGAACCATCACCTAGAAGACGAGTGGCGACGCCTTCTCCTCCTCCCCGGCCGGAGCGACTTATACGCAGCGCCGGTGCGCGCCCAAGGAGTGATGGCATCTATCGAGCCCGTCGCGCCATCAGCGTGGAGGACGTGGACAGCGAAGATGGAGTGGTGGATTATTACGATAACGCCTCGTCCGAGGATGAATTCTTCTTAGCGACAGATTTTTCAGATCCACTCCCAAAATCCAATCATTCCCAGAGTCAGAATTACCTGGATGGTATAGGTCAAGAAACAAGAGTCAGCTCGCGTCTCTGCGTGTCCGCGTCAGATATCCGGCAGCATGAGTCGTCTTCTCTCAGTAAGGATATGAGTGATGACTCTTTACCACCGGAATCTCATAGTGACTGCTCAGATCTGTGTCCATCACCGCTCTCTGATTGGTCAGATACTGACTGGAGAAGCCGATCACATTCGCTCTACATAAGGTCAGTTCACGCTTTGTTATAAAACTAAAGACTAATCTCTTTACATGCGTTGGCTGATTCTGTCACCTCTGAGACAATGTGTAGCACACTCACCAAAGGGATTAATTCATGAAGTTGTGCATGCAATGAGAAACCAGCCGTCCCCTATGCTTAGTCTAAGATGAAGCCGGGAGTTCCTACCTCTATTGTTACCGTGGAACGAAATAACATGAAGACACATCCTGTCGCTGAATCATATGACTAGTCCATAGAGTTATGACTTTATGGACTAAACTGAAGTCTTTGAACGGTGGCTTATGTTATGAATACATGTATGCGCTGCACGCATTCTGTTGCATTTGGGCTTACACCATTTAAGCACAGAACTGTACTCAGGGAGCAAGTTAAGATCCAAGCGAACTTACTGTTTGATAAACACAAATTGTCATGTATGGTGACCCCAATTCTATAGGCTTTAGGTTCGTCAAGTTTATACAGTTGAAGGTATCCCATTGGAACTAGCTATATTATGAATTCAGAGATTATGCATAGCGCTCAGTCTCTAAGAGTTGTTCAGCTGTCTTTTCATTCCAGTTGAGGATTCTGACATCCCATACCTTTGACGCTATACCCTGAGGGCTAAATAAATCTAGTTCCCTGGGTCCCATAGGAGGCTTTTGGTTCGATTTCCGTCCTGGACATCACTCTGTCTTTCACCGGTTTTGGATCGATCACTGTGTTACCCATCCCTAGAGGTACCTTCTCTATGGAGCAATTTGTGCGTTTTCTTGTCATATGTCAGAATACGACAGAAGAAGACCGTACTCGCTCTACCATTGATGGCTATACTACCAAACTCATTGTAGTAATGATGAGGCTGGACTGACACTCACCAAGAGGAGTCATTCGGATACCAACCTGCTGCATAGCAAATCACTCTCCTCAAGCATGCTAGCTCTCGAGATGGACATGGAGGAAATTGACTGTCATGAGTCATTTCGTGACAAGATCAGAGGAGTTCTGGGTCTCCATAGGGGCTCACCTCACGGTAAGGGAATTTCGGAAGTACAACGAATACTGTTGACCCTGACCTTATTATAAGATCCATTGTATTTTATTTGATGATTTTTCATTGCACCAAAGGAAAACAGTTACAGATTGATATTAATGGTGGCAAGTAGAAGGGCAAAAGGGCAAGCCATTACGACGCTAGGATGCCAGCTGCCGAAGCAGGAACTGAAATTTTATATACTGTGCTAGAAAGTTTGAAAGACCAAATCTTCATCAAAAAAGTAAATGTCGAGACCCGTAAAGTTTGATGCGTTCTGCTTGATACTTCCATAGGTCAAGCTCAGAAGAAAATCTGTAATCCCTGATCTTGGCTAACTAAATCACTAAAATGTATTTGACGATCATGGGCTTAATCATAATTGTTCACACTGCAGGGGGGTATTAAAATGTTAAACCTTCAATAGCCAGGGGCACATTTTAATGATAGGTTTGCTTGTACTGCACATTTTACCACTTTGTCTTTCAGATACGTCTCTGGAGTTTCGCTCACCTCACAGACCTACCAATGAGATGCTGCACCAGAGACTGCGACGTGTTCTTTCCGGAAGTATGGAGATTCCGCCAACCCAAGTGAAGAGATTACGTACGAAATCCGTGCCGACAGGCGTTCAGGAGTTCTTGCAGTCCACAAGCGAACGAAGCCGCAGCGTAGAGGTGCTCAATCACCTCGGCCATTCATCTGCTTTTCAGCCATACCAAGAGCAGCGTGTGATTGACAATGAGGAGTTTTATATCGACTCTCCAGCTTTAGTGGATTACCAACTTGGTCGACGGCGAACTCCACCCGAAGAGTCTGTCGACCCGACCCTGCCGTCAGCTGACTCGCTGCCCCGAGACAATATCACCGATAGCGAAGATGATGAAATAAAAGATGCCCTGGATCAGCCGGGGGACCATTATCAGTTAGTGCACGCCACACCCATTCTGCTAGAAACACCCGATAGCGCCACAAGGCGCAGAGATACGGTGCACGCAACTCCCATTATACTCGGCAGTCCGTGTTTTGGTGACAGGATGCAAGCAAAGATGGTAAGTTATCACACGTTTATT
>Ga0224511_10003237_pt1 | contig 11576 bp, 11 predicted proteins | sample SF_May12_sed_USG_2_FD_169988 | JGI IMG/M metagenome (GOLD analysis project Ga0224511, IMG submission 169988) | Sediment microbial communities from San Francisco Bay, California, United States - SF_May12_sed_USGS_8_1 | ecosystem: Environmental > Aquatic > Marine > Sediment | place: USA...
ATGTCTGTTGCGTCATGATGTTGTAAGAGTTTTTGTGTCGTCCCTTGTGTTAGTTTTTGTACGGGCCATTTTGTCATGGTGCCCTTAAACATGACATATCTACATTGTTTACAACATTCTTTGTTTGGACATCTCTTCAATTTATATGAGTATCATTAACGACACAACACGTGTGGTCTTTTTGTGACAGTGACGCTTAGAAAATAGCGAACATTAAATGAAATATAAAAATTACATGATTTCAGGAGAGTTTTTGCTAGACTTCAATTATTAATAATTAATTAATACATTTTTATCATTGATGTGTGAACATAATAAATAACCATTCCTAAGTTTAGAAATAGTAAAAATACAAACTGTAATTGGTTACCATGATATTGGATTGTTATACATGACTGAAATTTGCAATACTATAATAATCGGTCCACATTGCTATGTTACTTGTTTTGCTGTTGTTTGGATATAGTAAAGTCATTTCTGAAAATAGTTTAATCACCCATTTCCACGTTTTAATTATCTTTTTCTTGACTATAAAAGCAACCGTCAAACCAGTAGTAAATTATCTTCCGTCTAATATTGCATATTGTTATGTATTGTTATGTATTGCATACGTATATTTATAACGTACGAAAACAATTGAGTTGAGGAAAGAAATAAATGGAGCTCTTTCATTTGAATATATCTGAAGAATAACTATTAGACCTTATAGACGACGCAATATTTGAGGACACCAGGAGAAATGACTCGCACATACATTCCAGCGAAAATAGACAAATAGCACGCTAACTCTGCAACTTAACATGTAGGATATATACTTTTATAATTAAGGGTTTTGTTGTATTTTGTCTTTCTTATATAGGGTTCTGTTTTTCAAACAAAAAAAATGATAATAAACCTTCTTGTGTATTGGGCGGAATAAATACAATATGTATATTTTTTATTGAAGTGTAGTCATTATATAGTTTTGGATTCGTGTTGCAGAAGAAGTTCGTGTTTATACTAGCTGAATTATTTATGTTAAAGTAAAACGTTCATCTTTATTGAATTGATCCTAATCGTACTTTACGTCGTTACCCCGCTCAAGACTTCCAAACCGATTTCTAATAAAACACAAGTTTTAAATCAAACAATATAATCTAAAGTTGTATTGCATTTTATCGCAAGCATACGGATCCTTATCAGCGTTACACAGCGCTTTATTAGAGTTTAAACGGTGCGATGAAGGGAACCATTTGGACGATTGGCATTCAAAACTTCCTTATTAAGCACAATGCGCTTGTATATGTAATCAGTCTACATTCGCGCTTCAACGGCATTGCGAGATTGTCAAGTACTAAATAAAGAAACAAAAAATATCAAATCATTTTAAGATGAAACGTTTTATAAGATGTTATGTAGACTAGAGGTTTTATTGTACACCAATTTTATGTTGTTTTTGTTCACACTGGTGTACACTACTCAACGTTCTTATGTTAATAATCGCCAACAAATATTTAGGAAATTAAATTTACTAGACTATGAATCATTCCAAACTAGCTAATCTGTTAACAAAGTCACAATCATATGACCTTGACAGTTATCTTGTGGTTTAAGTGACAAAACAGTTCTAAGATAGAATTATCACAACAGTCACTTCGACATTGTAAATCTGTCTATGTTTAATTAAGATACTAACAGCTAAAGTTGGTTTTAAAAGTTTATCTGGTTTAAGGGGTTTATACATCCTTGTTTCAGTCCACGGGTATATTAAAGTTGCTCGTTTCATCAGTCTTAACACTCAAAGAGGAGGAATTGGCTGAAAATATGAACCTTCACTATTGAATAAATATTTGTAAAAAGCAAAACAACTAACGAGAAACTTAATTATTTATTTTGTTTTGTGACAAATGAGATGCAAATTGCAGTGAATAAATTCAGACGAGTACGTGTATCATGAAAGTTAAGGCGAAATGGCAAACTGAGCATTTTACGTTTTAGGCCCACACTAAATCGAAGATCGATCATTGTTAACACTTCCTATTTCTTTAGATAAGCTATCAACATTGCAAAAGGGAATTTCTACGTGTTAAGCTGACATCTTAAACTTCTAAACGAAGTTCAATAAGACGAACACATGGCGCATCAGATCAGAGTCGTTTTTAAGGATGACGAACTGATAATATTGTCGACAATTCAGAAATGCAAACTATATTTACCACAAAATGGTTATAACAAACGGAATTGTTTTATAGTTTCATTTTATAGTTTAGCCTTTTTTAATCACTGTTATTCAAGTTTATATGTTTTAATTAAATATTAATATAAAAGTATTTTTGCATTCTCTTGATCATGTAAAGCAATCAAACATTTTAATATTGTGTGAAAAAATAAATAATTGAACGATGGTTTAGAATCTAAAGATATATCAAAACGATAATCGTACCCCCTTCTGTATGCAATCTCTTATCTTCTGAGTGTCACCTTTATTTTTTGTACGTACAATACCATACGGTATCACGCTGTTTGGCAAACATATTTATGGCACCCTGTAATGCTTTACAACTTCATATACTTCGAGATAGTAGTTCGTCAAGTTAGTTTTTCCTTACAAATGCTATTCCGCTAAACCAATGTATTAAAGCCACCAGAGCACGGTTTGGGCATAAACATGGGCAAAAATCTTAACTATCCCTAAAAGTCTAAATAACTGCGAAGTAGAGCATAAACAATAGGTACCATGTGCTAGTTTTGAAGAAAAGTGTGCACAAACCAGGACATTTCCAATATACCATTCATTATGAGGGAAAATCATTTTCTTGTCCATTGACACAAAAAGGATTTATATCATATTACTTGCATTTTTTATCTTTTTAAATATGTAGTCAAAAATATTTTAGTGTCTGCCATTTAACATCACATTTCTTTGCTAAGACGCTTACCGAAATCATATTTTAAGACAAGTACTTTTCGACCCACTTTTCTGTGCTCTAGCTCCTTTAAATGATTTTACCGTAATTTTGACATTTATTTATGAGCTAAAATAAAATATATATTAGTCTGCTTGAGGTTTTGGGTATACAGCAATATTCTAGAATTTACGTTTTCGAAAACGTTTTCATACAGTTCAATGTGGTAAAATGGTTCATAGCTGGTTAGGATTTTGTTGTACATTAACATAAGTCTTCCTATTAAGTTTGCCTTATGCGCAAGGAATATGGGGACGGCGTAGGGGCGGAGGCGGCGGTGGCTGCAGCCAATGCACGTGGTATTCGTGGAGCGATTGGGGCGCCTGCAGCCGCACATGCGGTGGCGGCACTCAGTCTCGCACGCGGAACCTGTGCTGTAGCGGCGCCGCCAGCCTCTCGTGTCTGAGCACGTGTGACCTCGCTGAAAGTGACTCTCGGGAGACTAGAGTGTGTAACAAAGTGTGTCTGAACTCTGGGACGTTTCTCTCACAGTGTCAATGTGTTGACCCGTATTACAACTTTTGCTGCGGAAGTGGTTAGTAGCGTTGCAATACTGTTTTTAGATTCGCTATTTATGTGTTTTAGACACCCGTAATAACCCAAAACAACTTTTTTGCACTATTAATATCCAAAAGATATCGTACACATAATTCCAGAACTTTATATTAAAACAGTCCATACTGTTCAGTATTTATTTGCAAGAGATCTTCTTGGCGATATAGCCTCCGACTTTTGTGTTTGTTAGTCGACTCTGTGCAGTTAAAAAACCTATTTGATAATGACTCTTGTAAAATAAATCATGATTTTGTCCGAACAGCCAGAACGCAAAGACCACACTGCTCTTTGAAAGAAAAATCAAAAAATAAAATTTTAGATTTTCATTATGATTTATCCAGAACAATTTATTTATTTATTTTTCTCATAAGTACTTTTTTGTTTTTATGTAGACAACGTCTGCCTCTCATGCCCAGTTCAGAATGTTCATGTTTAGATTGTTCGCAGGCTATGTCAATGCTAATCATATGTAGTTTTCCAATTATATAAACCTGACCAGTATATCAATTTGTTTTGTAGATGTAATTATTCTCGCTTTTTAGAGTATGTGCCGTTGTCATAATGGTGTTGCAATTATATGATGTATATGCGTAATTTATACAATACAAAGCATTAAAGAAATACGATCGTTATTTCTACAATTTAATATTACATCAGTGTTTTACTCTTCTGACCTACGCCAGTGCCAGTTCGAACGCTTATATGTGAAAATGAAATATTATTTATAATGTGCTATTTTTGATATTACTTATATACAATGTATCTGGATGACACATGCTTAATTTTTAACACATATACATACGTGTAGTAACTCAAGCCTTATTTAAAATAAAATGCACGTGTAACAGAAAAGTTAATCGGCTTGTCAAATTATTTCAAAACTGTTATCACTTTAGAAAATATGAACCCATGAACGTAAATTACGTAGGGTCCTTTTAACGTCTTAGAACCATCATTGTCATATTTCATATGGTAATACTGGATGGCAATAATTAAATAAAATGTTATATATATGAGCACAGTCAAAAGGTTAACTGTTTCACCATTTCATTTTTAAATATATTTAATTTAGGGGACTTATTCCAAATTATCTTTAACATTGAAGCCTGTGAAAAATAAACAAATTCTTTTATTATTTAAATCTAAATTGATTTTGAAGCAAATTGTTCTGGCAGACAGCTTAATAATATTATATCAATTCGTATATCAATAAGAATTCTGAAAAACTGAGAAAATAGCATTTTTTCTAGTTGTAAAGGTACATAACTTATTAAAACAAAATAACCAAGGGTATGTAATAAACGTCTGTCTACTTCTTCAAACAATGGACATCCTTAACATTATCGCAAATATACAGCGCCTTATCTGCGATATGTGTATCGTTTGTAAGTGAAAAAGATTCGATCAAGGGAATCAATCAAACGATTGGCATTCAAAACTTCCTTATTGAGCAAAATGCACTTGTATACCAGTTGAATAAACATTTTTATCTTTAACAGCATTTCGAGATTGAACAGTACTTAATAAAAACATATAAATGAAAAACAAGTTAATCCCAATATAAGATAAAATTGATTTGTCAATATGTATAATTGTAGACTTGAGTTGTCAGTGTAAACCAAACAAATGTTGTAATTGTGCTTCTAATGTACGCTACTTAACGTTTCAAACTTAAAAACCGCCAACAAATCGATAAAATGGACTTTCTTTGATTATGAATAATTCCAAACTACATGTAGCTACATTAATTATGTAACTAATATGTTTGGTTTTATAAGTAATTGTTTCTTCTGAAGTATTGGTTGACTATAATTTTGTATTGGGTTATGTATATTGATATGTAAATGGAATATTTTTAATGCAATGTCTGTATCTTGATACCACATTATTTGGTCGCAGTGCAATATCATATCATTTTCGTCTGTATGCAATGTTAAATATACTAAACGAAATAACATTGACAAATAACTGAGCGTATCAATTGAGATCAAGCTATTTAAGTGTTTCAACGTAATGGCTCGAAACGAAAACAGATAAAGCCAAATTTGCGAGCGATACTGTTTCAATTCAGCTGTTTTTTCTGTAACATTTTAAAATTCATAGAGAAATGTGTGTGGCGGTTTGTTATATTTAGTGGAGTATGATTCAATGTTCAAGTATGGAAAGATGTAATTAAATTATGGTAATGGTATATAAGATACCGACACATCATCTTTAACCTCACCAGATAAATAGGGGTAGAGTAATATAATAGTGTTAAACGCTTATTGGTGAAACAGTATCGCTCGCAAATTTGGCTTTATCTGTTTTCGTTTCGACCCATTACGTTCAAACACTTAAATAGCTTGATCTCAATTAATACGCTCAGGTCAGTTATTTGTCAATGTGTAAAATTCAGCCAAATGTAACAATGCACACAATGCAGTCTACAGTTAACAGTATTTCTAATATGGGCACTAGTCATGGCTTTGATTTAAGACTAAAACTGTTTATTGTCATAGGGAATGATTTTTTAACAATACTGACATATTACGATAGTAACTAAATGATCAATTAACAGTACAAAAATTGGCCATTGCAGTTTCAACCCTTTTACTCTGAGGAAATGTAATATTTTTAAGTTTTATGTGGTGACAGGATATTTTAAAACAAAAAGGAGTAAAAACTAATTATGCGGGGTTCACTTTATGTGTACCATAGCACATAAACCTTACATAATTGTTGATATTTAGTTTTAAAGTTTGCAGCACTTGCTAAAATATGATTTATAGTTCAACCGTTAACACTTTTAATAATTTTATCTATTGACAAAGTCCACGCCCTCGACCCCTAAAAAGCTTCTTGTGGGCTTTCCCTTTCATCAGTTTAATTTAACTTACTACAGCTGGTGTTAAGCGCCTGTGTGGCGGCTGTAAAAAGTCGCCCCGTACTACATCATTGTTTAGTTATATTTTTCGGCGTAGCTGTCTAAGCTCGCTTTTGATCTACATTTCTGTATAATGACGTCTGTTTTGGATTTCAGCAATCCGCCGTTCTATTGGATGATTTCATAAACACTGAAAATGACGCGTGGGGAAACAAGAGAAAATCCCGTTTTCGATTGGATGAACCTGATACGCGCGAAAACATAAAGGCCACACTAGTGTTTTACGAAATTTTCTTCGTTCGTAGATTAATCTTTACTGGGTATTGCTTTCTTAAGTGTTTTTTATATTGAAACAATATACAGTTACGTGTCAAACAAAATATTTTATGGATAAAATGAACTACGTCTCCAGATGTTAACCTGTTTATAGTGAAAAGTCTGACATATAACCCAATAATTCTTAGGTTCGCCTCACTACGTCTAAATTCCGGGATTTACACTTCGAGTCATGAAATAGGTTTGTGCTGTAAAATTTGCAGAAGGTCAGATGTAACTCTGGAATTTAATTGAATCTAAGAGGTAAAAATTCCACTATTATAAGTAATGAATTAAATTAAAACCTGGAACAATAAAAACATTTATTTTATGAGTATATTATATATATACGTGTTGTTGTCCATGTTTGCGACTATGAGCTCATTTGTCTAGTAGAGATTATATAACTTTTGACTTGAAACTCTCATTTAATGGTATTGGCTTGAGCATGTGCTATGTGTACAAGATAAGACTTGCATGTTTTTTTGCCTCGGTTTGTCATTACACAAGTAATGAATCTCCTTAATGGAATTTGAAGACATCACTTACTTTCTAACAAAGTTGGCCAAAATAGCTGCCCGCTTGACAATATTCATTTTAAGTTTTCTGTCATCTGCATGTGTAAGATTTATGTACAAGTACTTAACCTTGTGTTATATTTTCTTCCTTTTTTAATCTGACGCCGTTTGTCTTTTTAAAGACATTTCTTGTTTCTGGTCCTCAGTGATCATGGAGTGTACATGTATGTTGGTTACATTTGAAAATGGAGTTCCGCTCATGCGCTAGGTGGCGTCAGTGGTGTGGCATCATTCAATACTACTGATGAACAGCTTCAATAAAACCGAGGCTGCTGTTTTCTCGTGCAGGCTATGCATCCTGAGGGCGTACCCTTTCATTAGTTTAATTCACCAACATATTTAATTATTTCTTTATTTAAGACATTTTACCGTGACTGCCAGAAGTAATTTGACATTTGGGGCTGGGGTCGCTCCACGAGTACCACGTACACTGGCTGGAGCCGCACGTGCGGTGGCGGCACTCAGTCCTTCACGAGGGACCTGTGCTGTAGCGGCGCCGCCAGCCTCTCGTGTCTGGGCACGTGTAACCTCGCTGAAAGTGTCTCCCAGGAGACCAGAGCGTGTAACAAAGTGTGTGTGAACTCTGGGACGTTTCTCACAGTATCAGTGTGCTGACCTGTATAACAACTTCTGCTGCAAAGGTGGTTAGGAGCGTTGTTAAACTTATTTTCAATTCCGCATTTTTATGTGTTTTCAGATACCCATATGAAGACAAAACCCATATATGTTTATATCAAGACAATATAACCGCCAACGTTGTGTACAACAGTCAATAATGATGTGGCGGCGATCAGTGTTTGCCTATCCATATGTGTAGGCCAGACTTTGGAGATTGGAATCATGTGACTGCTTCTACGGTTGCAGTTAGATTGGTTGGTTGATTAATGAAAAACGTGTCGTTAATATGTATTTGGTGGCCTGATACCGATTCTAGCTAGTGCAATGTTGCAAGCAGAAATGGTAGACCATAGATAACTTTAATATATTAGGTTAGCGATAATCGTACCACTTTTGTATGCAAACCCTTATCTTTTGAGTGCCTCTCTTATTATTTGTGTGCGCATTACCATACGATATCATTTTGTTTTACGAACATATTAATGGCACACTATAATGCTTTAAAATTTAATAGAATTCCAGATGGATTTTTGAAGTTCGTCAAGTCAGTCTTTCTTATCAAATGCTAATCCGCTAAACCAACATAATCAATGATTTAACCGTAATTTTGACAGTTTTATATAAGCTGAAATAAACAATATATCTGCTGATAATTTTAGATATACAACAATAAATAAGAATTTACCAAAAAAGGTTTAATTCATTTAAATAGTTGTTCAGTATGCGTCTTTGGCAGTTTGTGTTCGTGGCATTGTACATTGCTGGCACTTGTGATGGATTAACATGTTCTTGTAGAAAATGTACTAGAAAGAAACGAACTCATATTGACCACAAGGACCATCATGATCGTGATCATGATCATAATGAGGCTTCTACCACGTGTTCATGGAGTGGCTGGAACGGATGGGGTGGGTGGGGGTCGTGTTCTCGATCATGTGGAGGAGGTGTCCGCATTCGGTATAATACGTGCCCGTGTTCTAACCCAGACTCCCAGGCAGAGCCGTGCAACGTGTTTTGTCTGAACTCAGGAACTTTGACTGATGTATGTCTGTGCATGGATGAGTACTATGGTTTCTGTTGCGAACAAGGTTTGTTGTACATTTATTACAATGCGTTGAAACATGAGGGTTTGTTTAATCAATTGTGGGCTGTCTGTAAAGAATTTTGTCACTGAATAGCTTTTTACAGTTTTCTTTGGCCGGTGAAAATCATCTTAAAAACCATAATAATTTGATGCATTATTTTGACGTCATCTTACTTAGCAACGTCAGTAGAGCATTTGGACCAAAAGTCACACGTCGAGTCACAAATTTTGTCAGGCCAACAGCACAATGGTGGTTCGTGCGATCATGTAAAAGATTTATTTATGAATGTTTTACTAGAAAGACCTACGCACGTATTTAGCGCAGAACATTCGAATTGTACATGTGGCATATTAGATTCCCCGTTATTTTTTTATATCTGAAACGTAACCCCGTGACTAACGCGATAGATCCCTCTTCAGTTGTCATTGAATGAAGTATTAAAATATAATCTATATAAGCTAAATAGCAAACAAATAAACTGACTACCCTGTTGGTGGGAAAGCAACCTAATTTATACAGCCCCATGTCTTCTTCTGTAAATGTCTTCCATGAGTATTAATTATATCATTGATATTATATTTTCAAATATCAGAACATTTTCCGATATTTCTTAAGTTATATGTTATTTGAAAGTTATTAGACATTTCTTAGAAATTCACAAAACAGTGACCATACTTTCTATAAAAACTAAATCAGAAAAATCGTGTAACTGTGTGTATTTTTTAATTAAAACAGTCAAACTAAATGTTCAACAACAACATTATCGAAGCATGTGTCCAGCTTATTTCTTTTTATGCTGCCATAGTAGTTGTTTATATAATCACTTTTACATTAAAATCGCAACGAAACGCATTGAATTATGCACACAATAATTGACGGTCAATTTCAGTCCTGTGTCTTAACATTTATCTCAGGTAACACACACCATATGCACACACACCATATGCATGTGTCTGTAAGGGCTATGTCACAATTACGCGATCTCGGCGCTCTTTTTCGATGTACTTCCCGTCCACCCCGGGTATTTGTTTTGTTGTTTTAGTTTGAGAGCGAGTTTTTAATATTCAACATAATTTTCTAAACGTTGTTTATTAAGATATCATGTTATCTACTATTATAAATATCCTTTTCATAAACAAAGAAACATGTGTCGAAACATGTGTCATTGAAAACGTAGTCATAACTAGTGACCTGATCAATGTAATAGAAATAATGATAATGATTTTCTAAATTGATTTTGTCCAGATAAAATAACTGTTTTGACTAGTTGTAATGCATGTATCTTATATGAAAAGGATTTCTAGAAAAACGTGTTAAAATAAGAAAAAATTGGAAGAGTGTTTTTACATCAGTGAGCGTCAAATCTGTGTTCTCAAGACCTTCAGCACAAAGTTAAATATATTTAATTAAGGAATAAATTTCGTGTTTGATAAGTTCACCGAGTGATGAATGTCAATAGGCTGGTTAAAGTGTGTGGAATCCGAAGGACGCCACGCTTGCTTTAACCAGCCCTAATGACGTTCATCACTCGGTGAACTTATCAAACACGAAATCTATTACTTATATTTACACCTCATTTTATTACTTTTTTCTGAAAAAAATACCCAAACATCTTTATTTGAATATTTTAAAAATGTCAATTCAAACCTTCACCCCTGAATCTTTTGCAGATGAACTGGTCCGCCGATTCACGCAAACCAAAATAATCATACTACGACAAAGAATGTAGTTCTAGTTTTATGTTCTTTAACAGTTTAATGTCATATTGTAAACAGGTCTTATATGCTAAATACAGTACAACATTCTTACAAGATCAAAGTTTTTCTTAGTAAAAACGAAGAAGAAACAGTTGTGCTTAACCAAACTATTTACGCTCGTCCAATTTTCTCCCCAAAAATGTTAAAAGTAAACAAATACTTACCTTTCAATATTTAATAGTGATGTATGTTTTGCGCATGGTAATATTTTAAAAACAATATGTTTAAGATTACAACCATGCTAGAACAATCACTATTAGTTTTGATTTTCGCCGATATGGTTCATTGCCTCATTGCATGACTCTTCATAAGCTTCCATCGATTTACAATGAGTAAAAATCCATTTCATTATGTTATGTCGACGTTATAATTACGTTTTCACTGTATTCAACAATTCATCTCCACTTACGTTAAGAATTATTATCACTTACAACCGACACAGCACCGTATTTTCTTTAACAAAGACTGAGGAAAGTCTTAAGAATTTGTCAAAAAAGCTGCATCATGTTTACTTTCGGTATATGTAGAATGACGTCACAGTGCGACACATAACACTAAAACTTGTTTGTTTTGCGACGGTTGTGCCCCTTTTTTTAAACGGTTAATACTTCTAAGTAAACGTTATTTGACAAAACTGTACATAAACTGAGTAAAAACTAGTAAACAATAAAAGCCTAAGTCTGTATTGAGAAATACGAAATTTGTTTGGGGAGGCTATAAGAATAGCTTAACATCGTGTAGAAGCTATCTTAAAATAGCAACATTCTAAAAATAGCGGGGAATTCCTGACGTCATAAGTGTTTTCCGTACCTTTGCGCGGTGATAAGGCTAACGGTGTTCATCGAGGAATGAACTTC
>Ga0224511_10003238_pt1 | contig 11576 bp, 4 predicted proteins | sample SF_May12_sed_USG_2_FD_169988 | JGI IMG/M metagenome (GOLD analysis project Ga0224511, IMG submission 169988) | Sediment microbial communities from San Francisco Bay, California, United States - SF_May12_sed_USGS_8_1 | ecosystem: Environmental > Aquatic > Marine > Sediment | place: USA...
AACAAAATAAAGGTTGTCTTATGTGCAACAATTTGCATGTTATTCTACAATGGTTGAAGTCTTAGTAAAAATAAATATAAATCACGTTGGCATAATAAAAGTATATATAAGGGGACTAAACATTATTATTTTATTTTTATTGTTGTTTTTGTTCAAATATTTATAATAAATTTGTTATTATTATTATTATTATTTTTATTATTATTATAAATCTTCTTCTTCTTCTTCTTCTTCTTCTTCTTTTTCTTCTTCTTATTATTTTTTTTTTTATTAATTTTATTATTATTTATTTTTATTTTTTTTTTATTATTATTTTTATTATTATTATTATTTTTTTTCTTATTTTTTTTTTTTTTCTTCTTTTTATTTTTTTTTTTTTTTTTTTTTTTAATAATTATATTATTATTAATTATTATTTTACATTCATTATTATATTGTCCCGGAATTACCCCTGTCCCGGAATCCCTTCACTGATGTATTTAAAATAATGTTGCATAAGTATAGTTAAAGACAAAAAAGTGGCTGTTGCAAAACTAATTTTTTGATGTTGCAAACATATTCTTGCAGGCTAGGGATAGGTTTCTAAAATTGTTAACTGACGTGTTACTGTCATATAGTGTCGTTAATTGATAGGGCGAGGTGATTTACACTCAGTCGTAGGCTTAACGTTGTCAGGAAACCAAACACATCAGTCTAGCCTTTTAGTAAAATTACATCTTAATGATGGGATGATGTGTACATTTTAGGCATCATTCGTATGCGAACGATTCCTATAAAATGGTCAAAAACAGCTAATTGATTGAATTTAGTTTGTAAGATAGAGCAGAAATATACTCAACAAAAGAGGAAACAGCTACACTTTCATAATCAGATTTTGTCGTATATTGTATTTATTGTACTATTAAACATCATCACACGCGTTTTAATATTTTATTTTCTTTATCAGTCAGGTAATTAAGATAAGAATGGGTTTGTTAACAAGGGCAAGTAACCATGTAATTAATACCAGAGTCAATATATTGGTGAAAATGTTTGAAAACATCATCTACAAAATCCCCCTTATAAAGAAAAAACATATTGTACTAATAAAATAAACAGTCATTTAAAACAATATATTTTAACAACGGCAAAAAACCCCATTTAACTTCCTTTGCAAAACAATTCAATGTAAAGGTTTCACGATTTGTTCCCGGGGACTACAAAATGGGTTCTAAGCACATACCACTAGGAATGACAGTATGACACAAACGTGAACACTTTCTTATGAAATCATTGGGAGTGTCAAATAACAGTTATTTTGACAAAACCACTCACTATATTATTGAACTCTTAATTCTGTTCAAAATGAATGTGATTTTAATCGACTCAGCAAACCGAAAAGCATCAACAATTGTAACAATTTTTGTGTGATTTCCATTCTATCCCGTCATGATTGAAAGTTTATTGGATTAAAATTTGCTTCAACTGATTTTGAAATTATGTTTTTTTTTCATTTTCATAGACAGGTAGGATGTAATTGATTACATATACACTGTCATATTAGTACCGCAAAAATTAATAAGAAATCCTATGTAATGACGCGCATACTTTTTGTTAAATTTATCTTATGTATACTTCTTTGCTTAAATATACCGTTTTAAAACAAAGTGATGTGTAATGTTTACGCTTCATTTCTCCCATTGCAGAAAAGTTTAACAAGGCATACCATGTTCATTTTTTGCACCTATTTCTAAAACAAAATGATCTACATAATAGAATATTGTAATAATGTTAACGAGTCAATGTAGAAATGAGCTTAAGGTCCAGCGACTCACACGAAAGATCGTATAAGATTACTCCGCGTTTTTAAATCTGTTAATTGTAACACAGCACGCAACCTGTCGGACCGCAGGCGACCGCATTCATGCCAATGTGTTTATTGAATGTCGTTTGGAGCGATAAAGGCAAGTCGTTGGGAAAAGGTCTGTAACGATGGAAATACGGCTTTAGACTTATTCGCTTATTATTTTTACAACCAGAATATAAATACAAACGTATTGAAAAGTCTTACAATAAGGCGTATAAATTGTTTGTACCGATTTAATTACAGTGCCAATATATCAAGCACGTACATCGTTTGGCACTTAAACGGGTGTTGTAAACCAATTTGAGTTTATACGAGGAAACAAAACCTGTTTTGAAGCACCTAGAAGATCAAAGAGAAAGTTGAAGACTCGCTTATAAATTAACAGCTTTAAATTATATTACATGGCCTGAAGTGAATCAAGCATAGGTTGGTTGATTGTTTGGATAACCGTATCGACAAAGGCGTTTCTTGTAGCACAATAAGCTCGTTGGGAGGACAATGTTTCCGTTTTTTTGTTTCATTGATTCGTATGCGTTCTTTGTCATTTAGGAACTAAATGCAACAGTCGAGCGCGTTAACGTTAGGCATTCTAAACTACACACATTAATATACTTATGCAGCGATTTATGGTATTATGTTTAGTAAACTAAGAAACCCATAAATAAAATGTACCTTGTTGTTAACCAAATAATACTAATCTATAAGTCAGGAAATGTCTTTAAAAGACAAACAGAGTCAACGTGAAGGCAATTATGGTAATTGCGATAATATTAAACGTAAATTAAACGTTGGCAGGTTTTACAATCTGCCGTTTAATCTATGATGTCGGTAAAATCATTTGTATTTTGGTTTATAAAATCATTGTTAAATGTAACAATATCAATGTTTAAACGTTTATGTTTATGGTTGAAATGTACAAGAAACATATATGTTCCTAACTTTGTCTAAACATTTCACAATTACTCACCCTAGTACATTGTATAATTCAATGTTTTGACAATATTTAACGATACTAAAAATCATTGCGGGTTTAATATAATGCCGTAACCTTTTGCTCATTTTTAACTTCAACACTTGCCTAGTAGACATTCTTTATTGTATTGATAAGTTCATTGTGTGGACACAAGCGAGATTGTATTCCTAACTCAAAAGTACAGAGGATATGTGCGTATTAACATAAAACGAACAACAAAGAAACAGATTCAAGACGTAAGAGCAACACGCATGCAATGATTGTAAACGTTCCCCATACCAAAAGCCCTATATATACAAGTAATATGTTTTTTTTCAGACTACTGAAACTAAAAACTAACGTGATTTAGAATGAAGATCAGCTTACAGTTCAGCTTGGCAGAGAGAGAGAGCACACCGCAGCTTAAGTCTAAAAAGAATAGAACAAACATATACCTATATACAATAAGATTAAAGGCGAGAAATGGAAGTTGATAGAAAATTATAGTCTGACAGGAGTGTATCTATAAAAAGTTGCAATATATCCATTTATTAAATAACTTATTGTGTGTGTGTGTCTGTTTGCATAATTATACGGATATTGCAAATACTTAAAGTCGGCACTAATTTGAAAAAAAACACTACTGCCCTTTTTACACGCGTTACGTTTCAACGGTTCACTCAAAGAGCACTCCCCGATAAGTTCATGTGTGACATGCAGATTCGCGATGGTTTTTTAAAACAAAATTAATATTTTTTCACAGAATGAACCAATATAATGTCAATCCTACCAAGGTACAGTGACAATGTGTCAATCACACACTTATGCTCTACATTGATAACAACATTTTAATTAACGTCGGGACAAACTTAACACCATTTCAGGATATGAACTTACTTTACAAGCTTAATTATTGAAGTTACACCATAGAAGTCTCGACATGCCCACGAAGAGGCTGACGAGATCTCACTTAAGTTTGATGGGAGTTTTAAATATCTGTAAGTTCTAAAGAAACCAAACATTAATATTATTCGCGGTGAACACATAAATATCAAATTATATTTTATTATTTGCAAAGAATAAAAGATCCAGTTAGAGGGTTTCTGTGGTTTCAACTTACCATTGCAGAATACATCATGTACAACACTGACTGACAAGGAAAGACATACCGTAGTCATTGATGGTGACTTTGATATTTAACATATTTTATTTGTTTCTCCAAAATACCCAATATATAAATATATATTCTAAACTATATTTAAACGATCACATCAATTTAGATTTCTATAAACAAGAAATGTATAGATTTATATCCTTATTCTCGTCGTTAGTTACTTTATAAGGGTTGTATTCGTTTTGCTAAAAAGCCTAAATCTTTAACTTCAACTTCAACAAAGTATCACCTTGCCCTATCAATTCACCACCCAGTGCGACAGTAAACACGTAAATTATCAATTTCAATAATCTCTCTGTAGTAATTCTGGAGTTGTTCCCAGCATGAAAATTTTTTTATTACAATACATGTATTTGTTTTTACTTAACATTTGCGTATATGGCAATGCATATAAAACAAGTTATTTGCGTTCGAATAGGTTCCCCATAGCAGGGTATTGACAAAGATATTTTTATGTCAAGTAAATAATTGAAAACAAGCATTTTGTTGTGAGGTTGTAACTTTTGTCAGTTGATATTCACATTCAAGGTCATTATAACATTTCACGGTACACTTTTCAAATATAACTTGAAGAGATACTATATGGTTGTGTTTTTCGGATTTTTCTTTTTTTCTTATCTTTTTTTTCATCATAATTTCTTAAATGAATTCTCCAAGAATTGTTAAGTTACCGCCTTGGTACGGTCAATGACTTTCATTGGGAGTTTAAACCAGTTTTAAGCTATAGCAAACCTCACACTTTCTCAACATTTTTGGAGAACAAAGAGAAAGAAAAAATGCATTTACTCTCTTCAACCAGGCCACTTAGAAGCTGAACAGGCCCCGATTTCTCGAAAAAGATCATCCCGTTATTGGTGGGTTAAGTCGCTTATAAGAGACTTAAGTGGCTTATAAACGACTTAACCCAGCAATAACGAGATTATCTTTTTCGAAAAATCGGGGCCAGAACGGTAGGAATGTAAAACGAAGTAAATTTAAAAAGAAATGGGGGAAAAAGAGAGAATTCTAAGTACAAACATCTTCTGCCTGTGAAATTATCACAGATCCGTGGCAGAATGGCCTGTGCTAGAAAAAAATTATTTATCTGACTATGGAAAATATGGATTTGAAGGGTGTTATAGAATCCCGCACATGCGCTAGGGGGCGTCAGTGGTGTGGATCTTTCATTACCACTAATGCACAGCCTCAGTAAAACCGAGGCTGCTGTTTTCCCATGCAGGCTATGCTTCCTGAAGGCTTTCCCTTTTTCTGAGTTTAATAACTCTCAGTACTGACAATCAATGTTAACCTCAAATTGCCTGTGGTGTTCTACTTGTTATGGCCACCACTTAAGTGTTTTATCATTGTGTAGTTGTATTTTTCTGGTCTTAAGTATTTCAATATAATTGATTAAAAGCTTCCACGAAACAAAGGATGCTATTTTCCCCATGTTATGCAATGCTTCCTGAGAACCTTCCTTATTTCATTTGTTCCTGTCCGTGTAATGTTTACTTGTTCCTTGTATTTTTTGTTGGCTCTTTTTGCTGTTGTGTGGGTTATTTGGTGTACGAAACTAGACTATGTCTTCATAACTCTTTGACATGTTAACTTTGGTAATATTTTCGAGTTGAAGATGGGTTTTAATTGCTTTCAAGCAAGTTAAAGTTCATTTACAGAGGGAAGAAAGTATTTTTGTATTTTTCTCTGACCTTGAAAGTCATTCCATATACCCACATTGAAGCGGAAGTAACATATGTAGCATTGACACATCTTACTTTAAACCTATCAGAATAAAAGCATTTTCCCCATGCTATGCATTTTTAGCTGAGTGAGTACAAACCTTTACTAATTTAAAATGTGTTTTGATACATTAACACATCTTGAAGATGTTTTAACCCATAATTCCATGCGAATGCAGAGAGCTGACGTTTGGCCGTTCGTTCTTACAATAATGACATATACATGTATAACAGTTTCCGATCGTCCTAAGGCATTCATGTGGCATATCATGGTGTCAAGTTTGTCAAAGGGACACATTAAGAGCACCATTACACTTGAGCACTTGGGTTATGCATACAGCAATTCTACACGACCGAAGAAATTTCATAGTATACGCTCTCATTGTGTTGCACTATATTGAGGCTCTGATTTACACAATTGTGTTTTGATAAAGATAACACACCGATGACAAATTTAAAATACAGTTGGTAGACATACATTCATTACCAATGAGATGCAATGTAACAAACTAGATAATATGTAATTAGGCATTATATTGTTTTGTTGTTTGCATTTAAAAATGGTGTTCCGCTCATGCGCTAGGGGGCGTCAGTGGAGTGGCATCTTTCATTACCATTGATGAACAGTTTCAATAAAGCTGAGGCTGATGTTTTCCCATGCAGGCTATGCTTTCCGAGGGCTTTCCCTTTCTTCAGTGCAATAATACATAGGATGTAATTAGGTGTTATAGACCTAGACATATTGTATGACCAGACAAATTACAAATGTCCGTATTTGCAGCGAACATATGCATATAAAAGATTTTTCTAATAACAAATTACTCAACGTGACTAATATTCGCCATTCATAGAATGAAAGGTACAGTTGGAGGTTTTCTATGCTTTTAAAACTCCATTACAGAAACATCACGTATGACGTAATACATATCCTGACTGACCAGCACGTATTTAGCGTAATGGTTTTGATACTTAAGATTTTCAAATACTTTCCGAAAATAATTTTTTTTATCTAGATTTTGTACTATGTACGAACAGTCATGCCAATTTGGAGTTCTATAAACAGAAAGATTTATATATAGATTTATATCTTTATTGTCGTCGTTATTTACTTTTTAAAGGTTGTATGCGTAAAGCTACATTGTATCAACCTAAATGTTAACCTTGATTTATTTGAATGCGTATTATCTGACTAAATGTTTTGTTTCCTGAGTATGTTAAGATAACGACGGAGTGTTAATCACTTTTTCCTATCAATTAGCTACCCAGTGCGACAGTAGCACGTAAATTAACAATTTCAGTACTCTCTCTAGTCAACCTGGAGATGTTTCCAACATCAAATGTCAATTTCGTAATTACCACATCTGTTTTCTCTGACTTAACATTTGCGTGAATGGCAATGCATATTAAACAAGATCTCTGCGGTCGAATAAGTTTTTTTCCCAAACAACGGAGCCGTTACACAGATATTATCATGAATGTTTTGGGAAAATGTAAAAACAAAAGCATTCTGATCTGGGGTTGTCACTTGTGTCAATTGACTTTCATCTCCATTGCATTACGTTGTTTTGATAAAAAAACAGCAACACTAAACCACAAAGAACCCATCCGAAAACACCTATCAAATACCACTCCTTCAATCGGTAATGTAACGATGTGTTAGTTACAATGATCCACGCGTAGTTACTGTGATTGAACAAACACGCATTAATACTATAATTTCAGAAAACAATGTGTTTTTAAGCTTAATTACTGAGATTTAACCTTAAAAGCCCACTGAGTACCCGCAGAGATGCGGAAGTCATGTCTGCCTCGTCTGACACGTCTTCCTGAATAACTGTCAGAATAAATATCATTGCCCTCTCTGCTTTATGTCAATTAACGGAATAAGTGCATGCGTTTTTACCCCCACCTTAAGAATAATTAAATAAATGTTCATTGAAACAGAAGCAACACCAAGTTGTTTATAGGGTTTAATAAGATTGAATTTTGGTTCTTCAATCCATAAATACAATATTCTCTACCATCTTGATTTCAATTGTTTAGATAATGACCAACGTTGTCAACCTTTAACATTTTACAGCAGTTTGTGGTAAAGTAAATTTGTAAGGCATACATTAACAACATTTTTATGATGTGGTCACTCCCACCATCAAAAATCATATGTACAACATTTACTGTCCGTATTCATTACAGGTAAAAAAACAGTATTGGAAGAACATTATTTCTGTTCTTAGTGCAGTACAGTTGCTAAAATCTACAAATATAGGCTACACGTGTATAATACAACATAGAACTAGTAATAAGTACGAAGTTTAGTCTTTTAAAAATACATTCAATCAATGTGCGACATATTTCACTAAATTCAATAGATATAATTTAAATACGATAAATCATCGAAAAGCCAATAGAAGTGAACCTTACATTTTCAGTGTATGTAGTTTTAAGTACTTTACACACATCAAGAAATTAAAAAGATTAAACAGAATGCATTGTTTCAACTTTGTTGATAGCTTTAGCAACAACATATGTTAACTGCTGTTTTTGGGTGTTTAAAGTACAATACAACATGGACTAAGTGCATATACATGCATGAATTAACACCAATGTATTACTTAAAAAACTTAAGTGGACGACTTCCCAATTTTTTTCTAACTTGTATTATCCCATGTTTAAACAAGTGTGTATTTAGTTGACAACCTTTCAATGCTTTATGTTATTGATGGATCAAAATCTCAAACTATTCATTTGAATAACAATAAATTAAACCACAACCATGAACACATGACCTACTGTTAGCAACTACCGTGTGGTGAAATTCGTACTGTAATCTATGTTAAGATAAACCGATTCTTGGGATTATGGTCAGCAATCATGGATCTATGCATTCAGATGATCAACTCTAAAATCTTTACTCAACATCTGGGAACGAAGACAATGAAAGCAACCATCTAAATAAAGTGATAGCAAAAAGGATATACAACTACAAACTTTTTATATATCAAAGCTTGAAAAACGCAACTGAAAAGAAGATATTAAACACTGCGAAAAGCTATCATAATTCTATCCAAATTAGGATTTAAGTTAAACAAACTCAAATTAATTATAAACATTATACTGTACATTGACTCAGTCCTAATGCATAATCCTGATCAATCAATATGGAAAAAGGAAAAGTACTAAAGAATCAATACTTGCATGGGGAAAATAGCAGCCTTGGGTTTATTTAAGCTGTTCGTCAACGGAAATGAATGCTGTCACGCCAATGAGGTAATCTTGGAATCACGGATGTCCAAGAGGCACAGTGTGGACACTAGGCTCTTGTGATAAAGGTATTTATATATTGACATATTCATACCGTTCTGCACGACTAAAGATTCCATTCTCAATATGTACTAAATGTGCTTCATTTCTATTGAGATAAGAGGTACGTGTGACAAAATGGCGTTTGTGTGGAGTTAAAACTTCTTAGCAAACGGTTGAAAAATGAAGCATCTCGTACACATATGTGTATGTCCCTCAATCAAATAGCATTTAAGATATTCCACTTGATAGACTAAACTATATTTTATCACTACCGATTTATAAAATATGTGTATTTTGCATTTAATGCATACACAGAACCTACTGCATTAAGGCAAAACACTCAACATTTCTAAGCTTTTAAATTTATAGATTGCATGATAAAAAAGGTCTACTTTGCCATTGAAACTTTATGACAAATATGATCATGTACAGGATATAAAATGGCATAGTCGTATACAAACTGTAGGTTATTTTGAAATTGTAAAACGCATATCATTAAGATTCATATCCTTTATATCCTCGTATCCTTTCCCGAAACCCAAACGTTGAAGTCATATTATATACAATTTTAGAATATTTATGCCAATTCCAATAACTATTGACAGTGTATATTAATTCGTATTTTCTATTTTGGGATTTCCTTTATGTTGTGGTTTTATTATACATCATAATAGTGGTTTTATTTCTGACATCGTCTAGTCTTTGACAAAATACAAATCATTTTGCAAACAAAGTAGATAGGGTCCCAGTTCATGGGCACCATGACAAAAGTACCAAAACATTGTGATGGTATACTTTTAACATTTTCCTTTTAAGAACCATTTTATATGATTATTATATTAAATAAAAAGAACTACTACGATGGCATAAAAGTGACATTTGCATTTATATATAATTTACTCCATTAGGTCAGGTTTATTGTTGAATGAAACTGATGAAAGGGAAAGTTATTAAAACGTTTCTAATTAGCCAAAGCACATTTTAACCACACATTCAAATGTAAGCATAAACAGCAGCGCGAGATATAGCGCATAAAACAGTGTGTGTCGTAATTTCGTAAACTGCCGCTTGGTGCCATAATATTTTGGTTTTTACACGACTGAATGACGTCATCGATCGTTTATAAGATCAAATGTGATTATGACATTTAATATTACAAACAACTCAAAACAGATGCTATAAAACCAATAGGAAGGATTCTGAAATTGTTTTCTGACGTGTTACTGTCACACCGTGCCGCTAATTGATAGCGCGAGGTGATTTGCATTTTGTCAAAGACTAGACGATGTCAGAAATAAAACCACTATTATGATGTATAATAAAACCACAACATAAAGATCTGTGCGATAAAACAAAACGAAACCCCCATTGTGTTCAGTAATGTTTTAAGCTATATTAATGAAGTACCCTTGTTGGTGTGGACGTTATGTCGGCTGTTTCAACACGTCTTTGTGAACAACTGTCAGAATAATTGTCATTGTACGCCCTTATCTGTGTCAATTAACGATGGTATTCCATACATTATTACCAAACCTTAATGTCCTTTATATATACAATGTTTATTAAAACAGAAACAATTCAATGTTATTTATTGTTTTATGTGATTGATAGTATAACGTTTAATTGGAATTGTGTTGGTATATTTCTGGTCTCTTCCTTTCTTAAATATTGAATGAAATTACATTTTCCTAACCATCTTTATTGAAAATATTAAGATATGACAATTTTTACTAAAGATTATAAAAGCGACACACATATGGTTAACACATTTTGTGCGTATCAATTGCGATTGTGCATTCTGTTACAAAATTTGAACGCCAATTTTAAAGCCGTTGACATAAACGTGTAAAGGTTTAATGAACAATAACTTGAATCACGTTCTCAGACCAAACGGCATATCCTATGAACTAAGTCTTGATCCAATTTATAAACAAGCAGGTTAATACGGCAACAGTATGAGAATAACAGTCATAAGTACAACACACACAATGATTGATTCTTCACCTACCGAACAATTGAATCCTAACACTAATAATATAAAATCAAGAGATGTTCAAAGAAAGAAAACAAGACGTACAAACATTGAACATAGACTTTTGGTAAAGATTTAGATCTAAAGTAAATTTCGTGTACAACGGACATGCTTTTGGAATTTAAAAAAATCAAATCTTTATTGTAAATAAAGGCCTCCGGCCCATAATACAACATGAGAACAAAAAATATAACACAATATTTACATCGACATGTTACATTTATCCCCCTTATCAACAACATACCTCTAAGTATAATTAACAATTTTCAGTAATTAATTGATAAATAACGCAGTGTTTCTTATCGTGTTTTTATTATCACTCGACATAATGTTATAAAAAAATATTACTTTAGTAGGGCCTGTATACCAATTAAACAGATAATTTCTTCTTATATCATCATAACGAGGACAATTAAAAATACATGGTATTCATCCTCGATAATAAGATTATCTTCATTAATAAAACAATAAAGGCATATTCTATCTTCTTTATCAATACCATAATGTCTACCTATTTCAATATAAATTGAAGAGATGTTCAAACAAAGAAT
>Ga0224511_10003239_pt1 | contig 11575 bp, 6 predicted proteins | sample SF_May12_sed_USG_2_FD_169988 | JGI IMG/M metagenome (GOLD analysis project Ga0224511, IMG submission 169988) | Sediment microbial communities from San Francisco Bay, California, United States - SF_May12_sed_USGS_8_1 | ecosystem: Environmental > Aquatic > Marine > Sediment | place: USA...
GTCACGCGTTGCTACTTTAATCTCTGCCTCCAGCAAGGTTCACGTGACGATAGAGTATCACGTGATGTGTTTAGTTTTCTGTATGTATAGTACGTTGTATTCTGTACAGTACGGTGAAATTTTACTTCAATCATTTCAAATTTTAAGTTACTTTTTTTAAATATGATAAATTAATATTTCTAATTATGATTATTTAATATTTTTAAAGGAAAGATACTATATTTTGAGAAGATAAGTCCAGAACAAAATATAATTTTAAAAAAACTATCCGCCTGTATTTGGGCGAAAAACATTGCTGGTGGCAGTGATATAATGTACTGTCAAGGGAAGTAATCACTGTGGGGAGTTTGTAATAATTATAATAACAGTTTACAGTTCGTCTTGCTGTGAACAAAATGGCGACCAATATATGGCGTTACTTCACATTGCGCATGCGCGACAATTTGACACATTTCAATAAGACTTGCTAATATATTTTCAATACTAAGTAGTATTTATATATACCCACTACCTTATACCGTCTTGAAAATCAGTTCTATGTAATTTGTGGAAAGTTCTGAGGAGAAAATGAGGAGAATATGTATAATATGTGAAATTATTTACCATGGTTACTTTGTGCTAATTTGAGCTAAAAGGGCACATTAACTTCAATCTTAACATGACTTATTTTAATTTGCAGACACATCGTTTGACAATTCTGACATTGGTGAGTAATTTATTGTTATCATGATCAATTATTTTCATGTATGATTTGTTTCAATACGTTAATTTTGCTTTATTTGTATTTTAATCTAACAAGAGAATAATACGTACACGCACAAGTTTCAATTAAATTATTTTACTTAACAGTGACAACCAATTAAAACAGGTACCGTATGATAGAATAGGTGTAGCAATAGTATGCGAATGTTTGATAATTAAGTATTCTACTCCTACATGAAAGTAAATGTATATGCAAAACGTGGAAAATATTTTCTCTTAGATGTTTAAATGAAAGTTGGACTTAGTAATTTAGTAGTCGTAAAATAGTGTTATTGTTTTCTAAATGTCAGTTGCGTCTTGGTGTTTTACGTGTTTTTGTGTTGTTCTGTATGTTGGTTTTTGTACGGGCCATTTTGTCATGGTGCCCTTAAACTTTGCATATCTACATTGTTTACAATATTCTTTCTTTGAACATTTCTTTAATTTATATTATTTTATGACAAAATATAATTAGTCATTGTTTTTTCTACAAAAATACTTAAAGACATCACCCGCGACAGAAAAGTTGTAATCCTTTACCTTTGAAGATGTGGATAACCCTGTCGTGGTATTTTGTATTTCAAAAGATGAAACCCCATTTAAAATTTAAAAACAAAACAAGATAAAAAGGCGAAAACGAAAACGTTTATACTAAACTTCGTTTCAAACGTGTATACAATTGGCCTATATGTGCTGCAAAGGTCCATTGCGCTTTAAGGACAAATAAAAATATAATCGGACGAAATTTGATCGACATTGTTTTGTAAAATAGCCTTTAAACGCGGATCGCTTCGCGCTGTATAACATAGTTATGTGACGCAACCCTAAAATGGTTTGATTATCCGGGCCTTTAAAACATTTAAGGCATGTATGTGTGTCCGTAAGGTATTCCCTCTGCAAAGGCCCTTTTGCGTTAATAAGAGGTCAGGTTGACACCGAAGTCTGCAATATGCTTTGTCAGACTGTCGTCATCTGGATCAGATTTCAGTGACTATGTATAGATCAATTGCTTGCCAAAATCACAATAAGCGGAGTACCTTAACAATATATTACGGTAAGAATTGCAACACAATGTATTTTCTAACAATAGAACACATGTCAATGGTTTATGATTAAATCAATTAATATTCAAATTAAGGACCAGTTTAAGGATTTATCAATTGATCCTTCGACAGCTCGGTGAAAACGGCATTCTAACGTACTTATTGGTCAGTAGTAATATTTTAAGTGATCCGTATGTCTTTCATTTTATCATTTAAGAATCCGGTCAAGCACGTAAATTGGGGTGTTGTAATGTCAATTGCACCAATTGTGCTCAGTGTACAACCAACACTAGTATATGTATTATAGGTATTATTTAACATGGGTTTCTAGTATGGTCCGCAAGGGGCTAATTTGTAGCTGGAAGGACTTCATGGAGGATCAAAAGGGGCGTGTACCCATATTTGCATTAGTTTCACTTAAAGATGCAATGCCTGTCTCTTTTGACCAGAATAGTTGTAATCCAGAACGCGCCGGTTATTGAATTTTCCCACTCTAATGTCACGTGACCCGGTACAAACAAAGATCAGATGATTGCCATTTGCTATTTAAAATGCACATGTTTTAAAACGGTGTCTACTAAACGATGCGCATGGAGGATATGTCAAAGGGATAACCGGTAACAAAGAGACCAGACATGCAAGGAGTTTCTTTTTATCCATCTCCAAAGCTGACCACTTACAGACAAGAAACCTTGAACATTATAGATAATGAATTTTCATATATATTCTTTGTATTTTAACTGTACCTTTGTTGTTGTTTTGTTCTGCTTTTCCTACTTGTAAAATCTTATATTTATGTTTAAACATGCACATTAGTAATAAAAGTGCCCCTCAAAGATGCACATTTTTGTTTTGCATATTCTTCCTTCATTGTACATATTATCAATTTAATAAGTAAGGCTTGTTAATCAAATCACTGTTTTCATTCAATTTTATGTACAATTTTAAAACGAATGTTTAAACAACTTAAAAGGTTCCACATCTCATTTTATCTTCATATTGTTAATGCAAACGTCACAAATGGTTGATTTTGTTGTAAAACGTTACGCAGCACGCGAGGCCAAAACATGGCGGTACGCAGTACGCAAGGCAAAATAAGGGGGATACGCAGTACACACGGAGGAAGGGGTGTCATCCTTTGTGTGTGTGTGTGTACAGAACCAACACACATTTAGTTTAGTGTATTATATGTAGCTGACTTCACATACCATACATACATGTAACCATCATGAATAATTGTGTATCTCTCCAGCCTGTGTTAATCCCGTAGTGATGCATGGTCATATATATGCGGGTTTGCAAAAATTGTAAATATTTAAAACTAAAAGTGGTTGACGGAAGGAAATGTCATTTGAACCTTTTAGCAACTGGGGGTAGGAATGTTTTTTTAAACTTGTGTTCAACACATCATCTCTGCCTTCTATCAAACCATCTGGATCGATCTCAATATTAAAATAGTGTACCGGGTCACGTGACATGAATGTGGGGAAAACCAATAACCAGCTTCTTCCGGATTCAATATATTCTGTAATGTTTATTATATAAATTGAAGAGATGTTCAAATAAAGAATGTTCTAAACAATGTAAAATTTAAGGGCACCATGACAAAATGGCCCGTAAAAAAAACAATACACAGAACAACACAAAAAACACGTAGAACAACAAGACGCAACATACATTTAGATAAAAAGACAATTTTTGTGTTGGATTTTTATTTTTTTATTTTAGTTTTTATTTATAATTTCTGCGAAATCCTTCCAGGACCAGAGGACGCGCGTAATCTTTTAACGACAACGAGGAATTTCAATGATTGAAAGTCTCATTTACTGATGTGGTTAAACGAATCCTTATTTTGACACTAGGATAGCCAAACATGTTCCAAGTTGTTTATGCATAATGAAAATGCTAAACAGCTTGACTACATTTGTCAGTATCAGTTGTCTCGTGGCCGACAGGTTAACGCATTGGGCTGCTGTGCTTGAGCTCCCGTGTACGAATCACTATTCAGACAAGCACTATTAAGTTTGTTTGTGTGTATTGATGTAATTTTTCTATTTATCGAAAATATTATTTATGTCATTTAATTTTGCCATTCGCATTGCAGGATTATTATAGTTTGTGTACTTAACATACTAAACAATGTATGACCAATTATAAGGGTATCCAGATTTAGACTTTTTAAAAGATGGGTCATTTGTAAAAAATAAAAAGTTGTTTGGTGCAAAAACAGACAAAAGTCTATTGGGTTTAAAACCTTCTGCTAGTAATTTATCCTTTGCTACATCAAACAGCCAACACATTTAAGACAAAATAATATATTTTTAAGTGCACATACTAGTTTCTTAGTGTATTGACCATTACCAAGTACTTAGTATTTAATTTTAAATGATACGTGGTTAAAGATGATAGGTCTGTATCTTTATACCCGTACAATTAGTCACAAATCTTGCAATGTCTAAAGTGTACTAAATAAATAAGCATTGCAAAAAGAATTGCAATTTTTTGTGACAAGAAATGTGTTTTTGGACAACAAATAAAAACACAACAACAACAATTAAAAATCAAACATTAAAACAAACCCTTGCATGAGCCGGGGATTGAACCCGCGACATTTTGCACCCAAAGCGGATGCGTTACCATTGCACCACCGAGTCAACTGAGAATATCGATTATAGTCAGGTTATTTAACTCTTTCGACGCAATGGGTCGAAACGTAAATAAACAAAGCCGAATTTACGGGTCAGACATTTTCAACAAATACATGTTTTCTGTAATATTTTTACATGCATGAATAACTACATTTGGCAGTTTCTCATGTTTACGGGAGAAGGTTTCGCTGCTTAAATATGGTAAAAATGTAAGATATAAACAATTCTGACCTAAAATATACAGGCATATCATCATTAATAATGGTTATCAAACTTGGACTTACTAATATGATTTATTATGGAAATTAAGCAAAGGTATTAAATGTTATACGTTCATTACGAAATTACATTGGCTGCCAAAAAGAGCTTTTGTCTATTAATCGGGCGGCGATATTCCATTGAACATCTAGTTTCCTTAATAATGTCATCTATAATACTATATAAATAACACATGGCAGTGAGGGTGACGGTACAGATTATCAACCCGAGGAAAATCATAATTTTTCAAGAGTTGATAATCTGTACCGTCACCCTCACTGCCATGTGTTATTTGTTTTATTATACCGAACAAAACTGTAACATGTAAATATTTATTTAACAAGAAATAAAAAAGCGCTTGGGCCATTATCATACTTCCTGGGCTATTATTACTGAAATGCCCCACTGTACCAGTTATTTAACTGTCTAATACTCGCGTTCGTTTGGGGTTCGAACTAATTTTCTAAAGATAAACTAAAGATCAACATTTTACAAACACAGTGTAAAAAATGTACTCACCATGATAGGATCCATTTTTTGCAGACAGGAAGGTGTTAAAATGCAAAACAAAGAGTGTGAAAACAATATTTTTAATACACTTTGTTTACATTTATCTCCTCTTTTTAAATATTAACTTTAATGACAGTGTCCGATTTCAAGAATATGTCCGGATACTATTCACATTGAACAAGGTCACTTCTTGAACATCATTTTCATTTTGGTTATTAAAAAACACTGGATTTAAAACTCAAATGGCAACAGGATATTTTTTAAATTTAATTCGCTGTTTACTTACATATTAAGGTTACGTTTCCCGTGAAATATCAAGAGTAAATATGTTTTCGAAATTACACTGATTTTGTTTTTGTTTACAATGTTAAAAATGTCGGCTGCTGAAACTAAGGGAGGTAACTGGTGAAATCATGGATAATAACAGCACATTAGTTGTCTCCCTTAGACAGCGGGTAATATAACAATGTGATCGAACGAAATAACACCCGCTTTGGTATAGGGCTTTAGCATAGGGAATTTCCAGTGAGGTATAATAAAAGAATATCATATCTCTAAAGTTCAAAGGAAGGTTCCTGCTGTTTGGGCTATAGACTTCCGTTAAGTTTTTTTCTCTAAAACGAAAGTCTTAAGTATACGAGAATAAAACAAACAATATTATCTTGACACCACATAAGCTACGGATATAACAAATGGTGTTGTTAGAAATGTATATATATTGAATTTGCACTGAGATTGATCCAACGATTCTTTCTACACGAATAACGTTTCTCTTTGAACATTTTATTAATGAAGAATAATAGTCTGCATATTTATTATAATTAGTCAAGGTCCTTTAGGCGTACTTCAGAAGCATTATCATAGACAAGCAAAATACATATTAACAGCATTTAGATATTAATTTCTTGGAAATTGCATTTATATATTATACGTATTAATAATGTTCCTAAATAATCCATTTTAATGTGCTACATAAGAGTAATTTCCATTACATTAATATTAATTCCTTTTTTCAAACAACATGGTACAATAGTAGCATCACATGTATTTATTAGAAGAAATCAAGTGAAACTTATAAAAAATGCATTTTTGTATATTACAAAAGCTCAAATAATACTCCTTCATTACCATATTATTTATCATAAACTTTCGTTCCAGTGTCCTGTGGAGGCGCGTATAAAGGAAGCAACATAACGATATCTTCTCCGGACTACCCATCCACCTACCCTAATAACGCCTTCTGTGTGTACACTTTAACGGTGCCGACTGGGAGAGCATGTGTGCAGTTCGTTAGTTTTGGGCTAAGTAACATGTATGACTCCGTGTCTTTATATGATGGGACAAGCATTGCGGATGTTCCTTTTCAATGGTATGGTAGTAAAATTCAATGTCTTTTATATAAATTACTGAATCACTATTTGTAATGTAACCACCAGAATTAAGGTACATGTATATTCAATATAACAAATGCAAGAAAGACCACCTCCAAAATGTGTAGTAGTCCAGCGCTATTTAAAAAACCATAGCTGCTACCGGCATTTTCCCAATCCTATTAAAGCTATGTTCCCCGAGGTCATCTTTTGTTTCAGATTATTTTTAACAAAGGGTTTTGTTGCTAAACCAAATAGGAAAAACATGTACAAATGATAAAAGTTAAATATAATGGCTATGCGGAACAATTACACACAACAGCAACAATTTAACATGTTTGATTTACATTAGTTTCTTATTCCAGGTACAGTGGTAATGGGAATGCTGTCATGCCATTCAGTGCATGTGCCAGTGGGGCGGTTATAAGCGTTTTGTTTAACTCAGATTTTTCAAACGTACACCAAGGCTTTCAGGCTGTTTTCTACGTTAATGGTAAGATTACTAGTATATCTCTCGCAAATTATTAATACGTGCTATATAAAGTTCCAGCAACAACATGTAGTTTCAACATTTATTTCATTTATAAATGTTTTATATAGATAAAAAATTTAATTACCACGAAAATGTAATCTTGAATGTAAACCTAGTTTAATCTAAGTTTTCGATATATTTAATATTGATTTTTTCACATTCTAATATACATGTAGAATAAAACAAAAGTAAGAATTCGAGCTCTTGGAATAATCTTTTTGAAACATGTTAATGGTAACTTGACTTATGTACAATTAAATTGAAGCCACCGGCCAAACCTTCATTAGTGTTATTTATAGACGACATGTTGGTATCTTGATTTAAATGACAAATAGTGTATTGGACCTCAAAAGTATAAACACAATACCACACAAAAAAGCAAACAAAATTCTTTGTTAGAGTCTTGGACCTCTTGAAAATCAGTTGGTGTGTTACCTCTAGGCCAACGAAACAAAGAGTGTATTGATTGAAGTCAAGGGATTAAATTGTTAAAACGTAATGGGTAGAAACATCAACAAACAAAGCCAAATTGGCGGGCCATTGCACTATTTTGCAAACGAGAGGTTCCAAACATTGGGTAGTCGTTTGGAAGTACTTAAATGCATCTAGGGAAAGTAGAAATAATACCATAAAGTCTTAACATTTTCGAGTAAGCCTGTAAAACATGCTTAAAGTGGGAAGAGTATATTTCACCCTAATCACTTTTGAAGAGCCCGCGGTCAACTCGATATAGTCGGTGTGTGTGCGTCAATGCGTGCCTCCTGATATGGCTTGTCCGGGTTGTTACTTCATAATGGCAAATTTTAATAATATTGTGTACAAATATTAACCTTTAGAAAAAACTTTAACTTTTAGAAAACAGTGTCTCGCCCATGGTCATTTTAATACCCCAAAATGTGTGGTCAAATTTAAATGGTAAATTTCAAAGTTGCATAAAGTTATGATTTTTTCCGGACTCTAACTTTACCAAAAATTGATGGATTATAAAACAAACGTTGCGCAATATTAACTAGTTTGAGTGTCGCTCCATCTGAAATTACATTCAAATCATAAAGGTTAATACTACCCAGAGGTCAAGAGTCTAAATAAATATCCAACGTCAAACAAAGTGTTTATCCGGAATTTCACCATGAATTTACGATTTTAAAAATAATTTAGCACAAATTTTAACATTTGTCGCGTCGAAGAATCGTGTTGATGACACAAAAGAGGTCAAATGTCAAAATGAGGTTTGTTCCGACATTCATTTTGCAATGAATTGGGGGATTTTAAAATAACTTGGCACACATGTTTGCCTTCATAGATTAAACTGATAAAAGGAAAATACCGAGTATCGGACGGAAGAATCTAATTGAAGCCATAAAAGGTGTGGTAAGACATAAAGGTCAAATGCCAAAGTTATTCAAGATAATGGTTGTCCAAGATCTAACCACACCATGGATTTCTTGTCTTCATAAAGGTTATCATGGAAATAGTACAGATTGAGGTTCATGCTTTTTAGGCTTCTGTTTTCAACCTTAAATAAAGTTTGGTATAAACTATCACCCTTACTTACGCAGTTGTAAGCTCGTTTGAATATACACTTATACGAGATGTGTATTTTTCAGAAACATCGCCACAACCCTTTGAAGGTGAGTAAATATTTGTTGCCTCTGACTACTCTTTTGGAAGGCATTTATGCATTCATGAGTATTGAATACTGGCGCATAAAAAGCCGGGAAGAATGTTTTTTAATTTGCCAACGAACTATAAAACAGGGCAGTAAGCTTGATACTGGTTTTGCCTTTCAATATTAAAATTATTAGGCGACAGTCACAGCACAATTATGTCAAATTATTAACAATCAGTTAACAAGTAAATCTATAATATTATCAGGCACACAGTAGGTGGGGGTAAAACGATTTTAAATTAGTCATCATACTTATGATACACAAGTTATGTTCTCACGATTTGTACATTATGTATTACCATGCTGCACGAGCAGAGTGTGGTGGAATCTTCATCGGCGTCAATGGCACCATATCCTCGCCGAACTACCCGTCACCATATCCTACCTACACCTACTGTAAATACCAGATAACAGTACCTTATGGGAGCGCTTGTATTGAGTTTCTAGCGTTTGGACTGAGCACCTGTTGTGATAGTGTATCAATTTACGAGGGAGATACCATAACCAATAGAATTGGAAGGTAGGTTCTTCGCAGATTTAAGTTTTTGTTGCATCGCACATTTCGGTCACGCGTTTAACAAACTATGTCCGACTACGTATGTAAGGTAAGGTTGTAAATTCTAGACACCAATTTCCTTACTAACAATCTTGTGTTACAAAGTTATCCTTACAAACAATCTAGTATTACACAATTTTCCTAACTAACAATCTAGTGTTACACAATTATCCTAACTAACAATCTAGTGTTACAAAATTATCCTAACAATCTAGTGTTACAAAATTATCCTAACTAACAATCTAGTGTTACAAAATTATCCTTGTCCGTCTGTCTGTCCGTTCTTCTGCCTTTTGTCTAAAGTGTGTGTCGCTTATCACCCAACAAGTTAAAATGCTAAGGCCTTGACCTCCCAATTTGACCTTGAGCACATGAAGGTTATGACACATTTTATTTATCTACGGAGTCAGTGCCTCTGCTTGTATAAAATTTTGTCGCAGAAAAAAATGTGCTAGAGCTGTAAAACTGTCTATGAATATGTGTAGGCATGTGATTATACGCACCTGGGGATTTTGATGCACACCCGTTTCTGATCTACAGAGTATTTGTCTCTGATTGATAAAAATAACATTTTGGACTTATTTTGAGTGTAACTCAAATAGTAACCGTGATAGAGCCGTCGAACTTCTATGTATACTTGCTGGTATATGAACATACCCACACACATAACAACCAAATGGTTGCCAGGATTTTGTTGATTAATTCAAGTTAAACACTTTTCGACTTAGCTGTTTAGGCCTTCTTATGACCCAATGTTGTGGTTTTGTCAATGACAATCCTTTTAAACGAAGCTCGTTAAATTTATCTATGGAACAAATAATAAGACGCTAGAATTTGCTAATCTGATTGTTGGTATTTGCTTGTTAGTGTTTGATGGTTTTACACATCACCAGAAGGCCAATATTTGTAAGCAGACTTTCAGACTTTTTATCCCCCGCCGAAGGCGGAGGGATATAGATTTGGCGTTTTCCGTCCGGGCGTCACACACTTGTTGGGGCTACATTTCAAAGACTATTACATATTTGAAAATGAAACTTCAGGGGTGTATAGATCTCATTAAGGAGAAGTGCACTTCACAAGAACCCTAACCCTCAACTTCCTAATTTTAGAGTTATTTCCCTTTTTATTGTTCATACTGTCCGGGCGTCACAAACTTGTTCATACTGTCCGTCTATCACAAACTTGTTGGGGCTATATCTTAAAGACTATTATAGCTAAAAACATGAAACTTCAGGGGTGTATAGATCTCATTGAGGAGAAGTGCACTGCACAAGAACCAAAACCCCCCACTTCCTAATTTTAGAGTTATTGCCCTTTTTATTGTTCATACTGTCCGGGCGTCAAAAACTTGTTCATACTGTCCGTCTGTCACAAACTTGTTGAGGCTATATCTCAAAGACTATTACAGATTTGAACATGAAACTTCGGGGTGTATAGATCTTGTGGAGGAGAAGTGCACTGCACAAGAACCATAACCCTCCACTTCCTAATTTTAGAGTTATTGCCCTTCGTTATTTTTCATACTGTCCGGGCGTCACAAACTTGTTGGGGCTAAATCTCAAAGACTATTATAGCTAAAAACATGAAACTTTAAGGGTGGTATAGATCTCATTGAGGAGAAGTGCACTGCACAAGAACCATAACTCTCCACCTCCTAATTGTGGAGTTATTGCCCTTTTATTTTTCATACTGTCTGGGCGTCACAAACTTGTTGGGGCTATATCTTTAAGACAATTACAGACTTGAACATGAACCTTCAGGGGTATAAAGATGTCATTGAGGAGAAGTTCACTGCACAAGAACCATAACCCTCAACTTCCTTATTCAGATTTATTGTCCTTTGTTATTTTTCATACTGTCCGTCTGTCACAAACTTCTTGGGGCTATATCGCAAAGACAATAACAGATTTGAACATGAACCTTCAGGGTTATATAGATCTCATAGAGGAGAAGTGCATTGTAAAAGAACTATAACCCTCCACCTTCTAATTTTAGAGTTATTGGCCTTTGTGTTTTTTTCATATCAGCATGAAACTTTATAGGTAGATAGACATTAATGAGTGGAATATACTGCACAAGAACCATAACGCTCCACTTCCTAATTTTAGAGTTATTGCTCTTTGTTTTTATACTTGGAATATGGTCTACTGTAAGTTGCAAATTAATGGTTCATATTTATGCACCTGTCAATTATTTGCCCGCCCGGGGGGGGGCGGCGGGCTGACCCAGGGGAATTTGACATCTTAAA
>Ga0224511_10003240_pt1 | contig 11575 bp, 1 predicted proteins | sample SF_May12_sed_USG_2_FD_169988 | JGI IMG/M metagenome (GOLD analysis project Ga0224511, IMG submission 169988) | Sediment microbial communities from San Francisco Bay, California, United States - SF_May12_sed_USGS_8_1 | ecosystem: Environmental > Aquatic > Marine > Sediment | place: USA...
TCGGCCAGCTCATCAATTCTCCGTTAAACGTGGGCAGCGTTAACTTTGGTAAATGGTGTGCCATCGGTTGCACACTTACATGAGGCAGGAACTCGCGTGTCTCGGGTACTATCGGCAATGTTGTGTGTGGGATTGAGGACTGGTTGCTATCCTCTACTTCCTGTGCATGACTCGTGGGTGGTGTATTAGAGCCGCTCAACGCTCTCTCAAAGGCCTTTTTGTATCTGTGCAACTTACGTTTCAGATGAAAGATGTATAAAGCTGATTCCTTTATCTCCGTTGCAATGCTATCGGTGCTGTTTGCAATTTTTTCGTCGACAGACTTCAACAATGCCATTTCTTCATTGATAGTCTGAAAGGACAGCTCGAAATCATCGTGTTGGTTATCTTTTATTGCCGCTTCAAGTTGCACGAGTAGTTCTTCAATTGTAGCCCGGTGTCCCTCTCTTGCCGATAATAGTTTTTGTAAATTCATTTTGCTATTTACTGTTTGGTCATGGCACCAAAATGTATGATCGTAATAATTGACTCAAACGCGTTGTGTTGGTTCGTACCTTTACTTTTCTCTAACTGACTTTACAACAATAACAATGATATAAACATGACGTAATCACAACATAAACGTTCGCTGCGACGTCGTTTGACGTCGCGCCAAATTCCCAACAAAGTGTACCACAGAGCAGACTTCGCCTGTACGGCTAGTGGCTCTGAAAATCTACTCGCCTTCAACATAATCCACTCGACTTGCATCTTTTAAATGTTGGCCTTAGACATAGAAATTGTTTATACATACTTTCTAATTAAGCTACCCAGTGCATGTTTGTGTCTTGCCTCAAACTATTTATTAAACAGAATAACACACACATGATTCAGTCAACTGTTACATTAATTTAGACAAAATTACAGATCAATCTGTATTTGATGATTCCTCCACGACAGCCTCCTTATTTGGACTAGGCCCTCGTAGCTTGTTTTGAAGACGCTTGATTGCTAATACTATTCGCTTAAACCGGCCTTACGAGCCGAATATAAGTTGATTTCATTCATTTGAGCGTCTTATAAAGATCGCGCGCAGCCGATCGAATTCGACATTGATTTATACAATACCAGAAGACGGCTTTCGTGTTTCTTAGACTTAAAGTTTGTGCTAGTTAGGCAAATTGTTTTGCTTTCTGAAACCAGTGTCATACTTTTTGAACAAGATAACCATTTCGGACCGGGAGGAAAGCATTTGCCCGGCTGGGCGAGTGATGCAAAAATCTACACGCCCGACCTGGGATGTTACTCGCAAATGCGAGAGGATTTTTTGAAGCCTGCCACAGAGGCAATGTAGCCAATACTGAACTAAGATTTGGCACAATCGCTGCATATGGATGTGGGTAAAGTAACGATTCATTGCAGTTCTTTTTAACTTCGCTACTGTTGTGATCCCGGTTTGCTCTTGTGTTCAAACCGGGACACACAGGTGAAGTGTACAGGACAGTGTAAACTAGGCTTTACGAATCTTCCAGACGTCTGCCTTGTTTATCCTGGTACACCGGCTACAAATTACTTGGATTAACCAGGATATAGACTGGGACAGTGTAAACTAGGCTTTATTAAAAAGTGACAAGGCATTAAGTCTGTTAGACTGGCCAATCTGGGCCTATGGCCCAAGACCAAAATGATCCCTTCTGTGGTACCGCTTTTCAACTCCTACTTTGACAATAATTTTTATGCTTGCTTGCAGTGTTAATTAATTGTCATTTTATTTATTTTGGTCATCAAACTTTTTGTCATTAAAAGTTGTTTTCTTTTGCAATTCTATTTAATTTAAGCAGCTGACCTCCAACATATACTAGAAAATCATTAGTTACAAATATTTCAAAATATCTCTTCAAATAATTTATATATAGATCCAATAGTTGTTAGAAATTTAAAAAACTACATATTTTCAATTCGCTTTTCTGCTATCGGAATATTCCTACTATTCATAACGGCTACTGCGTTAGTAACGCAGTAGATTATGCAAAGAAAAACGATGTTTTACCATTTTTGTCAACTGAATTAAGGATCAGTAATAATACATTTCTCCACTTAACATATCTTGACCAGTATTTTCCGGTTTTTCATTTATTTTTATTTTTTGAACATCTGCAGGACAGCAGCTGTTTTAAGCATACTTAAATTATTCAACTTTATATACAGCCCAAAGTAAATACTGACTACATAACGTGTATACGTTGTGTTGTTTTTCCAAATATTTTATACACAATTCATACATTTTATCATATGTTGTAATGTAACTGCGCCTTAAGTCCGCTATTCCATGTTTCATTATCTGGATCTGTGTCCAGAAGAAGTTAGGCGGACGTCCTATGGCATTCCAAGTTTTAGTATTTATAAGGTGACTTGACCAAAAATGGGGTGACTTGACCCATGTGCGAGTTGGTTTGGTGTGACTTGACCGGTCACCTTCAGAAAAACGTATTATTTAAACATTAATTTTTATGTTGTATTACAGTAAAAATCTCTTGGCAGACATATTTATGGACAAATGGGGCCACTGGTCACTGGCCTTATCTCCAGCCATACTTTATTATAGAAGAGACTTTCTGTAGCAATTGTTTTACTAAACACAAACTCTAAGTTCTTAATGTAGGCCTAAATGACAGGTTAAAATTCAAGAAAATCCATACCTTGATTTAAAGTTCCAAAACATATGTAGTAGATGAGTTTCATTCCGCCAATTGCATTGTAAAATGTTGAACATGCAATCAACAGAGGCTAAAATTCCATGCAGTCTGTGACAATTTTTCACATTGTGATGTGTCTTTGTCATTCTGTCAATTCTGCTTTCCATCTTCTTTGTTAAATGTCCAAATAGTAATTTCGGTAGAACATACTTATTAAAGAGTACTTATAGAAAACACAATTATCCATCAGCATTTTGTTTACAGCAAAGAGTTAAAATAAATTTTTATCTGAGACACGTCTTTCCATTTTACCTGGTCGACGTTGTTTTGTTATGAAACACTAGTATAATCCGGATGAATTCGGAGATTGAGCATGTAGACCTAAACGACGCAAACGGATTTAATTGCAGCAAAGTATTTTTATAAGTTGCACCCTTGCACGGTGACATCCCTTGATAGCAAAAAGGCATAAACAGAGGTGAAAACCTTGAGATGTTCCTTTTATTGTTCGTATTTAATGCGATAAATATGGCCGCCATGACAGTATTCGTTTACGTGCGCTATTCAATGCACACAATACCTGCTAGCTACGTGTGTTTATCGATTATGCTCTGAAGTAAATTTAAAAAATAATTCTAAAAACAAAATAAAATATAGAACCATTTCTCGATAAAAATTACATACAAAAATTGACTTCAAACATGAGATCTATTTTCCACCTCGGTTCTTTTCTTATTGGATAGGGTCCTTATAACCTCAACAATTAATTCGCGAATGCGCTAGAAAGACGGGTACCAAATATTTTGATAGGAACGGGGATTTTGAAAACTGGTGCCTGTTCCAAAATGATATTTTTCAGCTGCATCCCTTTGCAAAAAGTAGTCCGCTTGAGTGCCCTTAGTACATGTGTACTGGTGTGTTGCCGTAACTAGAGCGTCTACGGCCGAGCCTACGACTCTGTCTACGGTCGATATAAAGTTTGTACAACACAATACTTATTAAATAGCTTAAAATAACACAATTATTCCAAGTGCCACAAATCCGGACATGACACACTTCCGGATAGTGCATAAAATATGTGCTACCTATTAGCGAAACTTTATTAATTCTTTAGATGTTGCCACACTAAGTATCTTTTCAAGTTGCGAAATAATAATAATAATAATAATAATAATAATAATAATAATAATAATAATAATAATAATAATAATAATAATAAATGTTGCTATGATGTCTTAGTGCTTGGCTGTTTTGATTGGTTCATAACAAATACATGCAACCATAAATCAATTAAAACGTATGATTTATTAAATTTTGATCAAGATAATATTATAATAATGTTTTGTCTGCTTTAAAATAATAATAAACTGTCATATTGATTTCTTGTTTGGTGTAGCAAAAGAAAACTTATTAAAAGTATGATTCTATCAATAAAAGCAGTCACAATATGAGTCTACAGTCTTACACTTAGCTTTTTTAAGTCGTTATAGGCATTTACTCCATAGTAACAGACTGTCTACCAATGATATCAGCTAAAAAATGTATGTGCAATGATCTTAAGTAAAAAAATATCCCTCAATCGAATTTAAAAGGTAATGTATTAAGATGTTCTGAAGACATTTGAAATTTGCCTTGTCAAAGCCAAATTAACCAGATATACTTGTTATCCATGTACTAGTATAAGACAAAGAACATGACCATGACATGACTTTCTGTGTGTAGTGCATTATTAATTTAAAAGCCTAACTGTAGGTAACATGAACCATGCATAAAAAGAATGTGAAATTCAACAATGAAACAGCTGTAATATGTCATAATATTTCAAGTTTTATGAAAATATCTGGTACGTTCCTAAAATCAGAATAAAAATATTCATTGAAATATAAAATGATATGTGCTTATTTTCTTATTCATGTTTAAAAAGGCATGAACACAATTAACTTTTATTTAAAAAAATCCGGATAGTATGTCCGAATGTATATGCATGTCTAATGCCACTTGTATTTTTAATAAGAATGCATGTAAAATTACCAATCTAATACAAGTAGTTAATTGTTCTACAATATAAACGTATGTTACACTACCATTGACACATGGTTATTAAAGCAATCTGTCAAAAAGAGGCTCAATGTATTGATTTTCACAAATAAATCCATCAATAAATATTTTTTAACACGTAAAAACCGGTCTTGGTTACAGAGAACTATTATAATATCTGGATCCGAAAATTTAGAAGGGTGGATTCGGACACGCGAACCCCAAGTTGGATTCGGTATTGTCGGATGATTCGGGTACCCGTTACAGCCCTAACGATATGGTACTCTCGTCTACCAGGCTTTAGTAATCACGGATTGTTTGCAATGTGTTTGATTTTTTGATGGCGTGACTTATGTAGGACGGCGTGGTTTTCGACCAAGTTTCGTTTTAGGCAAGCGATCGCACTGATAAAGATTGTGTCGCAGGAATCTGATGTCCAGATTGATGAGATTCTTTACAATCTGAAACCAAATCGGGCCCGTTTAAGTATGTCCTAAAGCTGTTGCAGTATTTATTTTCGGACCCTTAAGACCCTTAAGATTGAGCAACAACCTGATCTTCAATGTCTGGTGAGGATGAGGGAACAAACACTCTTATATTCGACGGTGGAGCTACGCTGGGTTTAAGTTGTGCCTCGGTAATAGCGGCCAAAATCTTTGTGGGATCAGACTGATGAGGGTATACTAGGGTTCCTGTTCCATCTGTTAAATGAATGCCCTAAGACGCAGCAGCACATCAGTCAATTTCAACTTGAACATTTCCGCTAGCAGTCGTGGGGACCTCTATTGGCTTGGTAATGGCCTAGATTTGAGTTTGCCTGTTCTTCAGCCAAATGGCGTTATATGTTGTGACATCTAGACTGTGGATGTCAATATTAGCTAGATAGTCTTCAACCACAGCTTAATGTATGTGCTTAATGCGAATTGCCTCTGTATACTCATACTTAGTTGTCGGTCATGGCACCAATTTCACGAACGAATAGTTTTCTTAGAAGTAATGAGCAACATTAATGTTCGGTGTTGACGTTGAATGCATACTGATGAATATAACAGTATAAAAAAGAAGTGACGTTAAGTTTCAATGCGACGTCCTACAACGTAGCGCCAAATTCACAACTTTGAACTAGAGCAGAAAGGTCACTGACATAAACAAGTACAGTTTTCACCCACACTCTTTTATCAGGAAGTTAATCTTAAAATCACCAACAAAAACTAAAAAGGTGACATGCTTAGCAGCGTTTAACTGCGTTCTTCGTGTATAAGGTTTTTCATAACTTTATCATGGTCAAAGATTTTCTATATATAAACAACGTAACCATACCGTGTTCAAAACAAAGAAACCATACCGTGTTCAAATACTACGTAAAGCACGGATTTGTGAAACCGAACTATTAACGCTCTTCCGATTGTCTTCCAAAATGTAAAAAGTCAATAAAAAACTTACCTTCATTATTCAGGGCGGGTAATCGCTTTAAACATTTTAACTTTGAAACGAGAGAAAATTTCCGTGCAGTGTGAAATGATCAATTTTAAACGGGTCTGTGTAATTCAGCGTTTTGCTCTGCTCCCTAGCCTTCACCATATTACTCGGCCCCCGAGCAATTTGATCAAAACATTGACATGTTCGTTTTGGCATCAAAAAGTTTGTCCAAATCTTTGTTATAATTGTTATAATATAAATTCTTTGACTGTTCAAAGCAGGTTGGTTTTCTTGATAATACGCCAATTTTGATAACAAAATTGCAAAAAGTTGATTTTACTCTGCACCCTGCACGTGAATTTTCTTTCTCTTTGATTCTTCATTTCCGTGTAATTGTTATATTCGCAAATCTTGCGGCAAACAAATACACCAATTGATCAAGCAAATTGTGGAGCGTGTTCATTGCTATAAATTGTAATGGTAGCATCAACAAGATCGAAGAAAACCAGGAAAATCATACCTTTTTCATCCAAGATGGCGGATATTTGTTTACAAATTACATATCGGGAGCAGCGCGATTATCCGCCCTGACTATTTAAAAAATCAAAGTCTATTATTTAAAATTACATATAACAGGGTATATGCGCAAGGCAAGAATTGGCCTTCTGGTTATCATAAGAAAACAATAACGTGGTAAACAATGCGTTAAAGTGACGAATTCCGCATTTTACTTGTCATTGTTGTTTTGATTTGTTTGTTGTTGCTTAAAAAATATGCAGGATTAACAAGGAGATCCAAATACAGATACATGTACACTCTGTGACATCGCGTGTGGACGCGCCGTTAATTGTTTCATTTATTCATACAACCAACGAACGATTTGTTAACAAAATGCTTAATTAGAGTTGATTAGGAAAGGTATTCAATTTAAGCAATTGTTGTAATGCATGAGAAATACTAACACGTTTGAGTGGTTTTCGTTGTCACTATCTTTCTTGACAGGACGCATACATGCAAACATTCATTAGAAATTTCAGCATATAAAGAGATATATCAATAACAATTATCATATTCTTATAAAAGGAAACAAAGATTAACACATAATTTTGGAATATTAATTGAAGAAATTTCTAAAAGAGAATTGTGATAAAAAGGTATATATAATTAAATATGTAAAACTTGTTTTCATTTTACGAAAATGTAAGCAATATGTTTCATAGTTAGATACATAAAGACGTTATTACAATATATGCATAGTCTTGTATCTGTTTTATATGTAATACAAGTCTGTTTAGGTCTCATTGTGTATTTGTTGTTTGTTTCACTGCGATAAATGAACGCTTAATATTGCATATCAATTCTCAAATGAACACGCACGTTCAACACACTATAACTCCAATGCATTTCTATCACCTTGTTTAACCGTGTTTGTTTACATTCCGTAAAACATTAGGGAATAATTTGTTTTGATACATTGTCAAAATAAAACTAAAGTTATCATTCGAACCTAACAAACTTTCTTATTTAGATAGGATATCCGTGGTTTCTATTATTTCATGAAGGTTAAAATGATTTTAACAACCGTAATCACAATTTATGTTATTTTTTTTAATATTGTAAAAAATTGCATATGCACTGATCTTACTGATGCCATTTATGAATTCCAGAGAAACAATAAATAAACAACAAGCGTGAGTCGGGTACGGTTGTAAATTAGAAAGCAAAACACCAAAAATATACTTTACATCGTTTGAAGAATGAACAAGAAGAATTATTTTCCTTTGTTAAATGTATTGACGCAATGTGGCGTTTCAGTAGTGATCAGTTATGCACGAGGATTTCAAAAGTTGTCATTCGGCTTTGGACACTCGTATACACAACACAAGACGTAAATCTTATGATTAAAGTTTAGTGTTTGATATGTGTTTTTAACATTAAACTAGGCTATTATAAACAAACACCATTGTTGCAAAATAATATATAAAAAATATGATCTAAAATTTATGTAATAACATTGTTAGTCATGAAAGAGTGCAATCCATGGAACTATCAGTTAATATAATTGTTGATAGTGTGTGTGTTTGTTAGGTTATGCATTATGAATGTTGGCATAATGATTTTTCAGTATGTCATTGTTATATGTACCAGTGTGTATACATGTACTTTCATAAGTCTGTCCAACGGCTTTATCCAAATTTAAATCTGAATTTCTGTATTATACTCGAAACATGTTATTTATTCTGGGTTATTACTCTAGATAAATAGGAACGAGTGAGCTGTAAGGAAATAGTTATTACATTTTTAAAGCCTAAAGCATTAAAGCATTGCATTTATCTGCAAAATTGTATTCATGCCATGAAAGGTTTTTTCAGCGGAGCTGTCTAAAATTGATTTTGTTTAGATTTGCAGAAGCTTAGCCAATGGAATGTTGCACAAAAACATAAATATTCAGCGGGAAAATTGAAAACTAGCATTTTATTGTTCGATATTTTGTAGCGCAATTAAAATAAGGCAGTGCAATAATATTGTTATGAGCTATGTCCGTCCAATCTGCACCATTAGAAAGATCTATTTGAAATAATAAGGAAGGGCAAAACTGCATTTTATAATGTTCAAGTATAAAACTTAACATTAAACGCGATAGTTATAAACCACCCATTGTTAAAATGCCACAAAAGTCTGCGTAACAACAAGAAATTAATCTAATAAATTTAAACGACTGGCCTAAAATATGTTGGAATCTTGCGGGCTTCACAGATGATTTTGGAATGTCGGACTTAATGTACCATTACCGTAATGTACCAGGACATATTGTACCATTTTTAAATCGAGTGTACCATATATAGAATATATAGGGAATTATTTAACGGTTTCATATATTGTTTTTAGTTAAAATAAAGTAAAGCATGTTGTAAATATGTGTATATGATAAATAAATGTGCATGTATTGAAATTTTAAGGAGTTCTATTTAGATAAAATGCTTAAATACCTGTGTTTGTTTTTCAAAGTAAGTGCATGGTTATAAACCTATATAATTTCGTAAGTTTAATCCAGTTACAAATGTGTTTTGTATTTAATTAAATTAAAATTGGAATGGATAAAAATTTAATGTATCAGATTATTGTCCCAGACATCTCCAAGTGATGTGTTTAGACAATCATCGTGATTTTTTATTAAGAGTTATTCACTAATCAATTTAAACTCAACTGTGACTGTTTTAGGGCAATTGTGTAATTGGGTATTTAGGGGTATTTAAAGTTTCAAATGGTCACGATTAAAGTATTAAAGATGTGAAAGTATGCTTTTGAGGATGATTTATAATGGTAATTATTTAATATAGTCATATGAAATGGATCAAAGACATGTCGTACATATACATTGTAGTCAGTATGAAGAGCGCAACAAACAATTAAATTCATCAATATCATTAAACACCTTTATATGATAATTTGTTGCCTTGTTTTGTGTTGTGTGTTATTAGCTTGCCTGAGCGGGGAGAGATAAGTTGACCTCAGGATGTTGTGAAAACCCGAATTTCACAACACCCAGAGTCCAATCTAGTGGGATCTATGCATCTCTTGACTCCAGGTGGTGAGGTGGTTTCACCTCTGGTGTTTATTGGTACCTTTATGTAAACTTGTACGAATCGGATTAGAAATAAATCAAAATGTCCTTTACAAACTCCGCTGATTGTCTTTTTTTAAAGACATTTCTTGTTTCATATTGGATGATCAAGTGCAAATGCACTTTACCATTGTTTTACAACGATAAAAGCCGTTGACTGTACAAATGATACGAATGAAAAAAAAAACACGTGGTCGTGTAGGCGCTTGTCTTTAAATACACACTGAGACGAGTAAAGCGTCTGGTGACAGTGACACATTGTTGTCGTCTGGTTAAATCAGAGAATGTCATCATGTTAACCGATGAAGAAATTTGTACTTAACATATTAAAATATTGGACCGTACAATATGGAATATATGTGGAATAGTATTTAAACGCTTAAAAAGTCATGCTTCATTTATAAGATGTAAACTAAACTAAATAAACATAAAAAGTAAGACAACTTTAATATTAAACCGCCTTGTCTATCTGTTTGTATACTCCAATATATCTAACCGCATTAGAAAATACATGTAGTGCAAACATAGTAAATTAATGAACTAGTGAGAAAATTTTGATCTTCCTATCTTATCAGCTGGAGTCAGAGAAGGCGTCTTTTTGACAGGTTTTTGACACATTTAAAAAAATAAAAGATCTCGATAATATTCTTTCCTATCACTTTCCTAACATTGCGTTCATACTCTATGTGGCCTATGTAGAGAGAATGAAAGCATTTTAATTTATTGTTCTTCCTTATAGCGAAAAACTTGTAGAATGCGTTGTGTCGTGATTTTATCCTGGAAACAGCTTTGGCTGCATATAAAAATGTACATGCATAACGCGAACAAAACGTGTAGTTTATAAAATCATTTAATGTCTTGCTACATTTTAAACATATATATCATTCCTCAGCATCAAACATACATATACGTGTCTGTTTAGGAACATATGTAGTTAACCTCTAAGTATTTATGCGTGCCATAACATGGATCGCCAAAGACTTTGTTGCTGGCTTCAAGGGTGCAACTTGTTTGTCCTTGGCAAGATTTTCGAACTATATCCAGCGAATTCGTTGCTGAACATTGATTGATTTTTATCGAATGTGGATGTGGACACACACCTCCGCCAGTCGTACGACCATAGTTCGCGTTTAACACATAGAGCTTTGAACCGCCTGAACATCTTATTGTCGTCGATTTGCGCTCGCAAACTACGACGTTTATAGGAGTAACGCACGTGTGCTGGACCTGTAAATACTTGTGGGTACCATAACATGGATCACCGAAGATTCCGTTGTTTGCCTTAAGTACACAAGAGGTTTCACCCTGACACTGACCCTGTACGATGCTAAGTGAGTTAGGTTCCACGCAGTTTGTTGTTTTAATAGATGGGTGGCGACAAATGCTTGCACCTTCTGTACGACCGTAATTGGCGTTCTGTATGGCTATAACCGTCCCACTTGGGCAGTTCAGATACCCACTGTTGCGCTCGCAAATCACAGTGTCACCTGCAAAGATAAATGATAGTTTAAAAATATATTTTAATTCGGTGAATCCTATCTTTGTTATTCCCAATCACTTAACAAGTAACATAACTGTATTTACTTTAGTAAGAGCTATATGCTAAATACTTTCCAGTGATGTAAAGAAAAAGAAAAAGAGAACTCACTTTCAAGTAAGTTAAATGATGATGAAAAAAATGATGATGATGATGATGATGATGATTATGATGATGATGATGATGATGATAATGATGATGTTGATGAGATGATGATGATGATGATGATGATGATGATGATGATGATGATGATGATGATGATGATGATGATGATGATGATGA
>Ga0224511_10003241_pt1 | contig 11575 bp, 9 predicted proteins | sample SF_May12_sed_USG_2_FD_169988 | JGI IMG/M metagenome (GOLD analysis project Ga0224511, IMG submission 169988) | Sediment microbial communities from San Francisco Bay, California, United States - SF_May12_sed_USGS_8_1 | ecosystem: Environmental > Aquatic > Marine > Sediment | place: USA...
CAAGGGCTCAAGGCCCAAACCTGATTATCTAAGAAGGCTGACATGTGCGCAATTACTCTTCTCTTTAAGCCCTAATTCACGCCCAACTCAATCTTTCTCGTGAAGTATCCGGTGTTCTTCGAGACCGAGGGAAACAGTTACTAAAAAAAGTGGTTATCTGTTTTATGTGTACATGGTTAAATTCTCCTTCACTTCTCGGTATTGAATAAATGGATGTTATGAATTATAGTTTTAACCGTTTTTACTGTAATAGGTAAAACAACTCTTGCTGACACCTTGGTAGCTAGTAATGGAATTATCTCACAGAAAATGGCAGGGAAGGTGAGTCATACTCCTACAGAAAAATTGCAGATCCGGTGAAACTCAATGCTTTTCATAAACTACACAGCTGACATATGTAGTACAATATGTTGCATTGCGGGCAGATAAACGAAATAATAGCTTTCTTTCTAAATTATTTCTTATGACTGAGTCCCGCTCTTCATAATTCTAAGTTTCGGACATTATAAAATCATAAAGAGGTTGTGGAGTTACATTTTCATACAACTGTACACCGAAAACGGCCCCGAATTGGTGCGCAAATGCAGATGAGTTATTGTTTGTCCATACGTCCATGTTCTCGCGATTGCGAGCCCAGTGCTCTGCCACTGAGCTATCCTGTTATACCACAACAGCTACTAGTTTAGATGGCTATTAGTCCAGGCAGCTGCTTGTTTAGACAGTCGACTGTCTTTTTGTGGTAATATGATTGTTCTCTTTCAGTTGAGGTATATGGACAGCCTAGAGGAAGAACAGCTGAGGGGAATCACCATGAAATCCAGTGCCATTTCACTTCATTTCTCACAAGGTAAACATGGGGAGAAGCGGTGGCTTATTGGTAGGGTTGGAAAAGTTCTTATTTTATTGAATATTCCAATACTGATACACTGTTTTGTGTGTATCAGATACAAATACCTGATGTCTCTGAGAAGGGAATGATTCCTTTCCCGATGCACAATACACCAACAGAGGATGTGGCATAAAAACGCCAGACAATTATTAGTAAAAAATAAACAAAAATATCATTGAGTGAATCTTATTTCAATTATTTGGGGTTTTTTCTTTAAATTCGGTGTCAAAAGGAAAAACATTGCAACCAATGACGCTAATTAGGATGCACAAAGTTATTAGGTTGCACTGTTTTTACACCACTCAATAGCAAGGCTAGGATGACTTAGTTGACTAAAGTCACCAAAACTGGGGTGTGGATGAAAGTTCACAGCTACTAGTACTATAAAAGTGTACTAAGTTAGTAGCTAGTACTAGTAGCTAGCTGTTTTAGTCGGGTACTAATAAACTTCATAACCATTGAATGCAACCGAGTCAGTTATTGAGAGAATGAGAATATCAAATGCATTTTGATTGTAACTGGTACTTATTTCGATAGTGAATCTTCATGAGTTAATCATTACCACTTTTGTTCCACAAAATTGAATCATTAACAGTACAAGTGCCAACCCTGCTTATTGGGTAGCACATTTGGTTCGATTTCCAGTCTGTGCGTCACGTTGTGCTTTCTCCCCTGTCGCTCGCTGCGGATCGTGATATTGAATGAAGGAGTGCCAACTATATTGGGGGCAAACCATGGACCATCCTGAAAACAAGTCGTTGGCTTTATGATGCCATCCATGTACAAGAAGATGGTGTTTGCTGCAGTCTGGTGAAGTGGTTTGGTCCCGTTATTTCGGTAGCGATTTATAGCTGTATAATGATAACGGGTATTTAGGTAATGAGGTGTGGTCTTCATAGAATCGATCCAACGCCAAAAGGCTAAAGCCTGTACATACCATATTATCTCTGTAGTTGGATCAGTGATATGTAAACGACTGGAACCTGTGTTCTCAAACGTTTCACTCTGTGTCCAGCCCCACTCGAACTGGACCCCGACTCTCCAATTGAGGAGTAAAACCGAGCAGTTCAATCAGGCTCTTGTTCCAAAATCGGATCGGGCCAGATATTTGAATCGGATCGGATGCCAACTGGGGCGAAAAAGCATATTAAAACTCTACCGCTGTCTCCTCTTATCTAGATTCCCTGCATTATCTGATTAACCTGATTGATTCTCCGGGGCACATAGACTTCTCGAGTGAGGTGTCCACTGCCGTTCGATTGTGCGATGGGGCGGTTATTGTCGTGGATGCTGTGGAGGGCGTCTCCCCTCAGGTATGTGCTTTGTATGCCTAATGTTTGCTCGCTACCAGACATGGAAGTGGTAGGATCGATGTACTCACATAGATATTTGGCGTTTTCGAACAAGCTAACATAGCCCTCGTGTGTTGGGTCAAAGAGTGGCCCAAATATTAGCCGACTGACTGAAATCGCACTAAATAAAAACAATGGCCCAATGCGTTTGTATGTCCAAACAGAAGTGGGTAGCGAGTAAACATGTTTTTTTTCTCGCTATTGCATAATGGCCCACCAGCTGCGTTCTAACGTCTTTTTCGATCAAGTCGAAAACTCCAACGCGCACATTCGGCTAGTAGCTTACGGCGCATTTCCGATGTATCAAATTAGCGGCGGGGCAACATGCAATGACATGTTAATACACACCATGCAATATAAGAGAATGTCAAGTGCTTTCACGCACAGTTTGCTCCTGACTCATCCCCAGCACACGCAACCCTCTCAATATATTTGACAGTGGGTTCTCAACTTCAAATTTTTGAGATGAAGATAGCCTTTGTCATTTGGCTCGTCTAAAGGTTATTCGAGTTTGATTTTGTTATCCTCTCATATCTTCTCTGAATTCCGATTTTTAACTGAAGAATCACTGTATATCTCTGCTTGAATTACTACATGGTGGTCACATATTGGATATATAATCGTTGAAAAACACAGTTATGATTCCCTTTTCGTGAGTTTTGCTTATCTCCATTGATATGAATATACATATCGGCGATCAGTTCACAGAACAAGGTTGACCTCTCGGACAGTCTCATCGGGTTGTGACATCATCAAAACGTAACAGTTTTATTGGGTTCCTTGAGGATTTTATGAAAAAGGTCAGCAAGTCTGTACATAATTATGAACACTGACGGTTGCCTATCCATACATTCATATCGATGTTGTCTCTTTCAGACGCACGCTGTACTTCGGCAAGCCTGGCTGGAAAACATACGACCCGTGTTGGTGGTTAATAAGATTGACCGACTGATCTCAGAGCTAAAGCTTAGCCCGTCTGAGGCTCACACTCACCTTCTTCAGCTTCTAGAGCAGGTCAACGCTGTCATGGCGCATCTTATCACTGGTGATATACTGAAAAAATCCTCGGAGAAAACCGTGAGTAAAATATCAACACCGTTTCTGACGCAATAATCGGTTTATTGATGTAACAGATCAGTTCGCCATAGACCAGGTTGCAGCTCTTCCAGCACATTCCATCCCATCTGTCTACTGCCTGGTGTTGTCAATTATGTTGGCCTTCGTCCACGGTGTCCTTTCACCTCCACTTCACCATCAATCACAACCATCATCGCACTTTTCCTGTCCATGCCAATGGTCATAATTAGTATGATGTACCATCAATCTCCATGCAAGCCTACATCAATGTGTAAAAGTGCTTTTCGTCATTATAGTTTTGTTATGCTATGGATTACGGAATAGCAAATGACTTACTCGATCGAACACGGATGCTTTATGTTACTCAGAGTGAGTCATGAGGGGACTTGCTGATTACACCTGTGTGTCCCTTAGAGATGGTGGGCCTCCTTCCTTCCACGTCGTTATATGAAACCGACAAGTGTTGTCGCGAGAGAACTGTGAATCTAAACAGCTACCCCCACCTTCAAGGCCATGCACGCTATTCACTAAGCAATAGCATCACCGTATCCAATGTGATGGGCGGTCATTGTTTTTTTCTACTACATGTATTATCCGTTTCCTAAGGCAACTCCTGGCACACCTGACAGCGCTGCAGAGTCTGACGTATATAACTGGGATTCTGGAGTTCATTCAGATGAGAATGATGATGCCCATCTGTATTTCTCCCCAGATGTTGGAAATGTAGTCTTTGGTAGCGCCCTCGATGGATGGGGTTTCAGGTAACGGTCCTTGCCATTCGCATCTGTTGTCTCGATTGGTTTTCATTTTTTATAAATATGATGTGATGAACAATACCTGAATCACATTCATGCCCCAGTGACCATACCCATAGTATGTGGCTTAGTGGGTAGCTTAGTTGTTCTTTCTCCCTCCGTCCGATTCGATTAAATAAAGGAGGCCCTCTTGTAGAGTATCATGAACCATCCTGGAAACAAGCCATTGGCTCAGTGATACCATCCATATAAACCGAGATGATATTGTCTTACCTTGCTTAATGATCTTGCCGGGTAACTACAAGTAAGTGGGGTGTTGGGCAAGGAGACGTCGGATGCAGCTTTACTTCTGGCCAAAAACGGCACAGCAGAGCAACTTATCACATACGTACCGAGATTAGTTGTAAGTTGACTGTGGACTTTCTTTCTTCGCAGGGTGCAGGATTTCGCTGAGATTTATGCCAAAAAACTTGGCTTGAATGAAAAAGTGCTTGAGAAAACGTTATGGGGAGATTTTTACTTCAACTCGAAGACGAAACGGGTTCACCGAGGTGCTCAGGTAACGAATCTACCATCAGCAGATTTCCTTCATAGTGATTTCCTTACAGTTAAAGCAAATTTGCTGAATTCGACATTTGCTAGTTACCCGTAATGGCTCAGGAGGGAAGACCGCGAGCAGGTCGGAATCAATGCTGTACCTCATGACGAAGCTTACTTTTTGTTTTTGATGCGCGAGCAGTTCACAATCACAGCAGTACTTCATGTTTTGGCCTTCTCCAGTTCAGTGGTCTAACCACTGAGCTGCTATGGTATCCCTACCGAACAATAAATTCATGATGCAGTGGAGATTATAACACACGTTTGCTCAAACCTCTGACTGATAAGTAGACCACTTCCTCTAAAGGTTCTGTGAGTTAGGACCTATCCTTTGGTCTTGCTGACACCGTTTGCTCTCCTTGCTAGCAAGACTAGTGGATTAGTTGGTATTGGGAGCGCATGGAGTTGAATTAGCTTTTTATGCTATGGACTCCACCGTTCCAGCACATGGCCTTAGTTTTGTTCAGTTTGCATGTATTATAGGCCTGTTTTTACTTTTAGAATGCTGGCAAGAAGCCATTGTTTGTACAGATGATCTTGGATAATATTTGGGCAGTATACAATGCCGTGCTTGCTGTACCCAGGTTAGTTTCAATGTCGATGCGCACCGATCTGATGTCGATCGATCTTAAAGGATGTATTTCTCTGCAAACTGAGCCAGAACGAGTTTTTTTATAACTTTATACTGTAACTGGTGATAACAGATAAAAGAAATCTCGCATGAGCTCAAATCGTAATTTACGTAATCAAAAAGAGGAAAAATAGAGAATACAAATAATGAAAGTAAGATTAACATAAACAACGAAGACATCGCAGTACACCTTCTAGTTCTTGTTGCAAATTATAGAGAAAATGGGCTTGTCTCATGGGCTTTGAGTACTACCCTCCTAATGAGTATTGAAAGACTCGTGAGCTCATTTTAAATGCTGTGCGCGCTTGCCACTTATTCATGTAGTCCATTCGTTTCAGGGATGCTGAACAAGTGGCCAAAGTTATAAAGGCCCTAGGGCTCAAAGTGAATCCCAGAGATCTCAAAAGCACGGATAATAGGATTGTAGCACAGGCTATTATGTCACAGTGGCTGCCAATCAGCCGAGCCACACTCGGTTAGTCACCGTCTTACCGCGTTTGTATTCATTCTATTCGCGTATGTTGCAATGAACTGCTGTTTCCTTGTTTTATATGGGAACTTGGCCATCTTGTTTAATGGACCTCCTACGCCCAAGGCTTGTTGGAGCGATAGTAGTTAGGAATTATATGAGGAGCTCATCCTCACAGTGGACAGTTAGCATGACTAGGAGCCAAGCGTTTTAGTCATTGAGCTATTCCCATTGATTTGAGTGACTGTGACTGCAATTGTTAACGCTGTTTTGAATAAAATGAAATATTGTTAGAGACATCTGTTAACCTCTGTTTTATTTGACATGCTCTTTCAGTTTCTTGAAAATTTTTGGACCAAGTAACAAGAGTTGTCCCCTTTCACATGTTATTTTCTAAAGGGGACAACTCCATTTAAATTTAAACCGCCTATGATGTGGTGAAAACTCCATCTTTAATGTATTTTGATATATTGTTTGTCCAGGAATGGTTGCTGCTCATACTCCTTCACCTCTACAGATGAGTGAGGCGAGAGTGGAGGCGCTTATGTGCCCTCACACTGTTCGCTTTGATTCACTTCATGAGAGAACAAAAGCTTTAAAAGAAAGTAAGTCGAACTACAACAGGCAATGTGAGCCAATCATAGTTGTTGTTACTTCAGCAAATCCTTTGAATAAAATCACAACGCAAAATTCTGTTTATACGTGATATTTTGCTTCTTACAGAATTTATGACATGTGCCAGTGATCCAGACTCACCTGTTATTGTCTATGTCTCCAAAATGTTTGCCGTGGAAAAGGAAATTCTTCCAGAGAACCAGCAGACGTAAGTCTTCACTACTCTCTCTCTCTCTTTCTTCACGCCTGATGCCTGTTCATCTTTTCAGATGTCACCTGAGTGTTTATACTGACCCACTCGTGCTCCATGCTAAGCCATAACCCGTGAAACAAACAAGTACCCCACATATCAGATTCACCATGACTGTGAAAGTCTCTGCCAAGAAAAGATGTCATTGCAGTTGTTTATGTATTTTTCTCTGTTTATATCCCATACTATTCTTCCATATTCAGGGTTTTGGAGTTTGTTTGCTGGGTTACAGAGACCTTTGCCTGGTACAAATTAATCTTAATGCCCTTCGTGGCCCCACCATTGTAATTTTTGTGAAATTTGAACCCACGACTCTATGAACGTGATTTTTGCATCCCAACTACTAAGCCATTGATTATGAAATCTCTTTCACCATACATTTGCTAGTTTTGTTACCCTATAAAAGATAATATTTCTGTCGAATATGGATGGCCCGCGTGGTTTTAAATCACCATGTCAAATAAAGGAGATCCACCCATAAAGTTTCATTCATTGTCTGCCACTCGAGTGTAAGCAGAATGACTCCTAGTGTTGCACCATGGCCAGCACTGAATGAATGACTTAATACGTCAATGTCAGTCATGGGATATCGAAGAAGAACTTAAGGGGCTCGGTCATTTATGGATCCCGATTTAATTGTTTCGTGATGAATATTCTGCACACGTTTATCGGTAGGACTTTGAGTCAAGCTGATTTAGAGCAGAGACGCGAGGTTGCCCGTCAGAGACAGAGAGCTAGGGAGCGGGAGAGGGCAGAAAACCTGGCTGAGAATGCAGCTAATCAGGATGAGGCTAAAATCATTACATCAGACACAAGAAAAGAGGCTGCCACTGAGGAAGAGAAGGGGCCAGGTAAACCACACTAAATTTGTTCTCTGGCTCTGTAAATCTTTTGTGACTTCTAAATGGCATCCCTCGGTCTCCAGGGACCTGGCCTGGGCAGGGCTGGCATAATGGAACAGCGGGATAGCTCAATGACTAGAGCGCTTGAGTCAAGATCGCAAAACCGTGGGCTTCTGGATCTCCTAAAGCTCCTAAAGGCTTATGTGGTCTGTTAAATATGATGGCCATAAGTAGAACAATAAAAAACCTCTTTCAACCAAGGCTCCGCATTCCACTACAATACTGAGAGAGTAGTCCTGGGAGGTTAGGGGTCAGTCAATCTCACGTTTACCCATTGCTCATCGGAAACTCGGCTATTCTCCCGTGAAAAGGATAGGTGTATCTTAGACAGCCATGGAAGGATTTTGACACAATATAGATGTCAGTAATCTGAAGCCTGACATTTTGTAAGTTCCCTCTCTCAGCTTGAGCTCATCTATGTCAAATGTACATCCTTTGCAGATAAGCCAGAAGAAGACTCGAAAGCAAAGTACGAATTCCTGGCGTTTGCTCGCATTTTGAGCGGTGTAATACGAAAAGGACAGAAACTATACGTGCTCGGTCCTAAACACAACCCAGTCGAGGCCATCGAGATGGTAGGACACGTCTCAGTACAGAGTGAATCAATAGTCGCCTTTTTGTAAAGGGGTTATGACATGGGCAAAAGTGACTTCATTTGTTTGTAGATTCTGAAGCTTACCATGAACAAATGGGCCCAATACCCAGTTCAAATGGAAGCTTAGATATAGCCTTATTCAATGCGCAAACTTAGAGCCCTCGGCGACGCTCTTTGCTGACCGTTGATGCACCAGAACCGGCCTCGAGATAGGAAGTTAACACAGAGCTGTTGGTGTTTGCATTGATTCCTCGGCTTGCGCGCGGTTTGGAAAATCCTCCTGCAGGTGCGCACTAGACTTGTAGTTACACAAGTCTCTATAGAGCAAATGTTTAACAAAAATATAGAAATAGGGTTTCAGAGTGCAGCTTTTCACCTCCGTCAGCGATCGTTTGTGCCATTATTGTAAAATGATAGAGGCCCGAACGCAACGGCCTCTATTTAGGGGTAGGGAAAACCGGCAAAGCACGTCTTATAACTTAAGTTCTCTCCAATCTTACGTTCCATTTTAAGTTCTACTCGATGTTATAAAAGGGTGAAGATCACTGGGTTACTAAGTTTTAGTAATTAGATCTCATTTTATTTCTATTTGGGCCGTAGTTATTCGAGTGACCGATATTGGTTTTGTGGAAAAAAACCACTCGCTATCGCTGCAATGAATGCGGAGTTGTCCCCCTTTAAGAATGGGGAACTCAACTCCAAAAGTGCGCCTACCATCTTCCGTGTCATAATCCCTTTAATGAATCAATAGTCGCATTTTTGAAAATATAATCTAACCGCAGATGCAATCAAACTTTGTAAGACATTGCAATCAAGTCCAGTAACAACCTTTCATTCCAAGAGAATTCCAAAACTGATTATTAAAGCTCCCTATAGGTGGGAGGTTCTCACGGTTGCAAGTACAGCGCTCTACCACTGAGCTATTCCATATAAGAGAAATGCATGCATAAGCAATGGGAGACCGGCCTGCTAAATGGCACTCTAATGCGAATACATTTGTACCCGATGGACCCGTTGCTATCCCTGACCTGTACCCAAAACTCAAGCTTTATAAAATTCTCCACACTGTTCGACATCAGATGGGATAGCAGGATAGCTCACTGGCTGGAACGCTTGGGTCAAGATCGAAAATTCCTTTGTTCCAGTTTAAGTCATGCTGGGGATCTACTGTAAGAGTGAGCTACTCACATAATTCCTAGCTCCAACAAGCCTCAGGCTTGGGAGGTCCTTTAAATAAGATGACCAAGTGCCTGACTAGAATAACGACTAAATGAAATGATTCTACTCTCCTCGATGCTATATATTGTAGAACCTCGCTGATAGACTTTCAGATGGTTCGTCGGTGGTGGATCAGCTCGATAATGACCTTCACATGACCCGATTTGAGGTGGATCACCTCTACACATTCATGGGCCGTGAACTGGAGGCGATGCAAGAGATTCCTGCTGGAAATATTCTGGGTGAGTCTTTCTTTGAAGGAGACAACTGCCCGTAATGTGTCTTTTGGTAGGATTACTCCCGATATCATGGGTGAGTTAATGTGAATACTACAACCAATATCTTCGGCAACTGTGTGGGGGGGGGGTGGTAACTACAAGTAATATATGTCCAAAGTTCCTGAGTGAGCATATTGGGGAGATAACTAGTGATCTGTGTCTATGTGGGGATTACTCCCAATATCGTGGGCTAGTATGTGTGTAGGGGAGATAACTACCAGTGTTGTGTGCGAGATAACTCCTGCTATCCTGAGTGAGTCAATGTGGGGATTACTCCCAATGTCCTGGTGAGCCAATGTGAAAATAACTTGTAATATCGTAGGTGAGCCAATGTGGGGATTACTCCCAATATCCTGGGCGAGTCTGTGGGGAGACTACGCCCAGTATCCTAGGTGTGTCCATGTGGTAGATAACTACCAGTGCCAATATCCCGGGTGAGTCGGCGGGGATTACTCCCAATACCCGGAGTCCAGATGGGGGAGATAACTACTGATTATATGAGGCGCATGTAAAGGTTTACACATGATTTTTATCAGGTATTGGTGGATTGGAGGATCATGTGCTAAAGTCAGCGACCATCTCCAGTGACATCGCCTGTCCATCCTTCTCTGATATGCAGTTTGAGGCTCAGCCCATAGTGAGGGTGGCTATAGAGCCCAAACACCCAAGTAAGTGTGAACGTCTGTGCCGGTGCTGCGTGCAAGCTGAGGCATACTTAATGAAAACACCTAACCACCCACGCTTTATTACTGATATTCTGTAGGTGACATGGCTCGGCTGGTGAGAGGCATGCGCCTACTAAACCACGCCGACCCGTGTGTACAGGTGCTTGTGCAGGAGACTGGTGAGCATGTGCTTGTTACAGCCGGAGAAGTACATCTTAACAGGTGCTGTGATGACCTGCGCAAACGGTGAGCATTCGTTATTAAGATATTATTCTGGTACCAATGATTTGGTTTAGAGAAGGATTTTATTAGATTTCCTCACAAATTCAGGAACTAATCAACCGTGCTGATCGAGCTATAATATGTACAAATATATATCAGTGCGGTTTCTGTCCTTGTTAAGATAATAGATTTATTATCAAGTGTCGGGGTCAGGTCAAGTAGTGAGTGGGTAGTTTTTTCAGCCATTGTCTATCCCTCTTAGACTTTGGCCTTCCTCCTCATGTCCACAGTTTGTGTGGTGCCATTGAGGGTAGTTTTTATTTAGGTTAAATATTTGGTACAAAAACCTCTCGTTTTCATCAATAATAATCATTCACAAAAGTTCTCTACTACTTGAGGATATCACATTCAATCTTACTAAGGAATATGCCGTTGGTCCTACTTGCTCATTGCCCTGAAGTAGAAGTGTGCGTGGGTATGGTAGTCATGACTGCCTTGTAGGGTAAAAACTGTTTTCATAGCCAATAATAGCCATCTAGGAGCTGTTGGGAGCCAACTTGTTTGCACAACGGTATAGCTGAGGTGGGGCGCCACTTCTCCTCACCACCTTCACATTCTCCACACCGTTGATACATATTTAAGCACTGGCCGATTGTTGTAGATATGCCGGAGTTCCCATACACGTCTCTGCTCCGATTGTGCCATTCCGGGAGACCATAGTGGAGCCTCCTAAGACCGACATGGTTAATGAGGCTATAGAAGGAGAGAATGTAATAGTGAAACCATCTGCTAACAGCACAGGTATATGCATACGAAGGTGAACAGGATACCTTTCAGTGGATTTAGGATTCAGCATTATTTCAAAAGATATTTTAAGCTCCACAAAAGCTTAGGCTGTTTTCTGTACCCCTGGGTTTAGATGAAAGCGCCTGGCATGCTGACATAACTCAGCCTAGTAGTACTGAACAAGTTCAACTTGTAGCTAAGATCCATCTACATGTAAAAGCGAGTTCTCATTCAACGGTTTTGAAAGTCAAAATACATTGTCATCGTAATAGTT
>Ga0224511_10003242_pt1 | contig 11574 bp, 5 predicted proteins | sample SF_May12_sed_USG_2_FD_169988 | JGI IMG/M metagenome (GOLD analysis project Ga0224511, IMG submission 169988) | Sediment microbial communities from San Francisco Bay, California, United States - SF_May12_sed_USGS_8_1 | ecosystem: Environmental > Aquatic > Marine > Sediment | place: USA...
CCAGATACCGGCCTTACTATTCAGTCTGTAAAGCTTGGGATTTTAAAGACTTGTTCAGTACATTAAGATAAGAAGAGTGAAAATCCAAATGAAACATAAACGTTGAATGCATGTGAATACAAAGGAACGATTTCAGACTTGACGAATAGCTCATTAAAAGATTTCCGTACACTGAATTGGATAAAATACTTGTACAGCCGTTAATTGCAAACCATGACATAGTTGTGCACGATTTTTATGGATGATCGTTATAGTTTAGGTTTGTTTTTCTACCAAATAAGCACCTTTACGCAATATTAGCATCGCAAATAATATAATTATACTAGTATAGTTCTACGTATGCTGTAGGTAATCGACATGCTTTCTGCTCACAATTGCTTTGTAAATAAACTTACAAGTTCTGTTCGTTTCGTTTTGTAGAATAGAACAGAAGGAATGTCTTAACGCGTAGGAATACAAATAGCGGTGTAGTCAGTCGTGACTGTCACGTGATTTATATGTTTGTCGGGTACGCCAGCAAGAGCGGCAAGTCAGTTCTAGGCTAGTCTTCAGAGCGTCAACTTTCATTCAAATTCGACGTAACTATTATCGTAATATTGTTAAAGTTGGTTAAAGTGTTTCGTCCATGCTCAGATGAGTCCGTATTCCAATATTTGCGAATTAAATTAGAGACTGTTTTAAGATGTGCAAAATAGTTCCTAGGTGCATCGCTACGGACATAGTTTTTCCCGCCGTTCTTTTTTGCATGTGTGGCTGTTCATTATATGGCAAATATCCGGTTAAGTCTGATGAATCGCAGTACATCTGTAATTCAGTTGTTGATTTTGCAACGTTTTTGAGATATATTACATGATAACAGACTAAACCAGAGCATGGTTTTGTTTATAAGCATGATTATATTCATTTTAGTAGACGAAATGTCTTACTAGTACATGTACATGTATTTGAGCGAACACGAGTTAAAATGTGTTGACAGAATGTTTCGGATTTTGTATGATAGGGTGCAGATGTGTTCCATGAATACATTTAATTGGCTTGCGTTGTGTGTAAAAACGCCGTGTCGTTGATGGAATCGGCATTGTATTATAGCTGTATATACCCTATGTTGTTATTGAATATTTATGTAATCTGAACACATCGGACAGTGAGCTACACCACACCATCTCTCTGATGTACATAGGGGCGCGCCATCTTGGATTTGGGACTACTTAAGCACATATTGACGTCACCATCTATGTATAGAATGCTACATGACACGATCGCCGGTTAGGCGGAATTGGCCGAGTAGTTCCGATTGCGCATTGTTTTCTGTCGTTAGTAATCGCCGAACGGCTTTCGTAGGTTTCCGTAAGAACTATATTTCAGCGTAGGCGTTTTGGGTTAAACATATCCTTCCACCTCATACATCCGAGGCACGATCGCCGATTAGGCGGTATTGGCGATCGTGCCAAGTAGCATTCGATACATTGATGGTGACGTCACTATGTGCTAGGTAGTACCAAATCCAAGATGGCGCGCCCCTACGTACATCAGAGAGATGGTGTGGTGTAACCCACTGTCCGATGTGTTCAGATTGACATGTCCAGTTTTAAAGTGTTTATGTACATGTATATAATTATAGGAGTGATTAGAAGTCACTCTGTCCATCGGCTGTTAGTCTGGAGAGTAACACCTTTAAAATGACAACAGTAAGAATTTCGCAACAAGATAGTAGCTATTGATAGCACATATTGCAATGTTTGTCGTTGAATGTATTGTTATTTAAATAAATGGTCAAGGTAATGGACAAAATGACGAAAACATGGGTTATTTGACTTTATATGTGATATTTGTCGTGTTTCTTCTTGAAAAAAATAATCGTATTTGTAATTTTTCACGTCTGCGTATGATATAACAGGCCCTTTGCGTATTGCGTACAGTCTAACTCCCTCACCCTGAATAGTGTGTCTCAGTCTTAGTCGGGGTTATTTTAGTCACATTGATCGAGGCAACGACAACGATCTAGGCAGATTTAGATCTACATAATTATATAGCATACTGCTTAGAATGGAAACAAAGCACATGGTAGGCATAGTCGTTTTGTGTGTTGAAACGTCTTTGTTGATTAGCATTTATGCGTTGAGATTTAAGTATTTCGCAATAAATTTGTTAAAGTTTAGGGTTATAAAAATAACCCAAACGATCATAGAGAACAACATGTTCACCGAGTGCACCTTAACCAGTTGTTGGTTATGATGTCATAACCTGACAGGAACAAAGTTGGTCAAATTCGCCCCATTTAAGAAAAGAAAGATAAAAAACCGTATTGTAAAATGCCTTCTTTGAACTTTAAATGTGAACCTGAGAAGCTGGTTATGTCAACGTTTTCATCAGTTAGCGATGATGGACTCTGAAAAAATACACACACTTTTACGGCTATATACTCTGCATTTGTTATTTCAAAGTGTAAGGTAAACACACAGGGTTTATTATGATCACATATATAAGTTTAAAAAAAGTATCGTCGTATTAGAAGCGTTCTGTCACATTCGTGTTTGAAGACCGAAGAAAAACGATGGACGTTGTAATGTTTTTGTTTTATTTAAATATGCATTCTTATAAAAGTTATAAATACTTTTGCACATAAATCTATATATATAATTATATCATTAAACTTTGCTCATAAAGAATTCTAAAATATAAAATTATGACAAAACGAGACAACATTTGGAAGACAATGGATAAATGAGTATTAGATGTATAATACCATTCTGCTTTAATAGTGAAAATTATGATTTTAAGAATCTGTAATAAGATTGATCTTTTATTTGTGTCCATGACAAACTAAATTCCACAATTGTTCACATTTTTGAGTGCATTGAAAGCATATAATTATAAACATACCAGGTCAAAGAACAACTTCATGTATTTGGCGTATCTGTTTTATACCTTTAAAACAATACTTTGATTAATGCACACCGAACTCGTACAAACTTGTTTTAAATCTAAGTAACGTTAAAAGCTAAGCTGACATGTTTATGTTGTTCAAACACCAAAAAAAATAATCGTAGCTTATACATAAAAGACGACTGTCTTTAAGTCCTATAATAAGTACCTGATTAAAGGAAAACTAGAGCAAACACTGAAGACATATTTTACCAAGAGGAGTGTTTATATCTACACTGTTAATTAAAAAAAGTTCAAGATACTACATATACATTAACAATATGTTCCGAAAAGTTTATCTGTTTTAAACGCGTAATATAACTAAAATATAGGCTATATTCACTTGTTAATTGCAACAAAAACACATGACTGAGACATGACACTGAGTTAAAAAGGGACTTGTATATACTATATACATGTATTTATAAACCACAAAAGACATTTTGGCAGTATACATATACAATGTACCATACAAAAAGTAAATACACGATTCATAGTTCATTATGTTCATATGAGCGGAAGTAAACGAGGACGTCATTTTTGCCCAACAGAGTAATGCGGGTCATACAAAATGAACATCAGAACTAATAAGCGAAAGTAAATAAGATGTTTTGTGCCAAAACACTCTTGTCATAAACAATATTTCAATGTTATTTTTGCAAGAAATATACGGTATGTAAATTTTTACAACGAACACAATAAATACCCTTACTCAGTGTAGCGCCGGGAAATGTCGCATCGCCGGGAAACGTCTTAATCTACGGAAAATGTCGCACTGTCGCCGGGAAATGTCGCAATCTGCTGAAAACGTCGTAAACCCCACTGCCGGTATATGTCGCATTGTTGACGGGAAATGTCGCAAAAATATTCGCTGCCGTTATATGTCACAACATCGACGGGATATGTCGCAAATATTATTAACTACAAAACTAATCAAAAAATGCATGCATGACAGAACGCTATTAACAATATATAACAATACAAGGGTATAAGTTGTCATATACATGGCGATTCAAGCATTGATAAAACCGAATGAATCATTGAAACGATCAGGTGTTGACAGATGCGTTAAAATCAATTTTGATCAGTGAATTTCGAAAAAGTCAATGTGACGTTATTTAAAGAGTAAATATGAAGTCAGATAAAAGTATGAGCCAATAAACGGATCATAATATAGCTCCATTATTATTATTATTATTATTATTATTATTATTATTATTATTATTATTATTACTATTATTATTATAATTATAATTATTATTATTATTATTATTATTATTATCATTATTATTATTATTATTATTATTATTATTATTATTTTGGAGGGGGTCGGGGCGAAAGCTCCCAAGTTGGCGGAGAAGCGACCAGTGAATAAATAAACATGAAAAGCACTCAGCTGTTTCAAACATGAGCAAAACTCAGCTTTATATCCCTCCAAGTATTTTTCTGGGCCCGTCACTGTCATGCATGTAATGATGCATCCTTATTTTGCTTAATCAATACATGCATATCGTTTATGGTTAATCGTTGATTCGATCATTGTTTTAATCAAGCAACTGTGATTTTACTATAACAGAGTTTGTAATAAACTAACTCCCCGTTCAAACATTTAAAGTGACGACTGTACGACGACCATCCTGATCAAACCACGATCTGGAAAAAAAATATGGATCGAGGCTGATCGGCGTCAGTCAGGGTCAAAGTCGAGCATTTTTGCATTTGATGGTCTTTACTACGACAACACTACGGTGATACTACGTCTTTAACGCTGCTACCCAGCTTCTACTACGATGTTACACAGACTTCAGCCGTCCATCTTCTGAGTTTATTGCGTTTACGGTACGCCTCTACTACGACATTCAAAATCATACTACGACGCTTCGAAGTCCTAGACGACTGTACAACGATACCACTACGGTGGTGCTAATCATACTAGGATTCTACTACGCTTCTAGTATGATTAAGCGATGATGTGCATATCTTTTGCGTTTTTTAAACGTTTTTACTTTATTTTACGACATTAACACGTATAAGTGATTTTTTTATCTGTCTTTGTTTCAACAATAAACAATTTTAAATGGAAATTGAACTTGCGTAGTTATTACTTTTCATTAACAGGGATGTTTAACCAGTTAGATGCCAAAAAAGCTGTACAAATGATCGTCATTACAAATGATGCTACATTTTTACATTCGAATATTAGCGCTAAGAAACAAAATGCACACGACTGTAAGACGATGTTACTGGTATACGCTTTTACTACGATCAGTTGAATTGTATTTTATTTATAAAGAAGACCTCACCACCAACCTTCCCCGCTGCTGGTACAATTGTGCTGCGTCTACCACGCTCCTTGTACGCTTCTACCCTGATTCCTGTTTGCTACGATCCTGCTTAACTTTTTGAACATGTCCAAAATAAGCGTGTTAGGAGCGTTGTGCTCCCCGATCATAAAGACACTACCTCGACCCTACTACGCCTATGAAGACTCAACAAAGCTTTTACTACGAGTTGTCATGATCGCGGGTGGGGGTGGGGTGTTAAACAATACCAGGAAACATGTATATTCAAAGCTCATTATAAAAATATTTTGTAATTCTATTTATCTAAATATATGTTCTTTGGACAATTGAATAAAATGTTGAAAGTATTAAAAAGCCATATACATTTGTTCATGTAAATTATAGCTGTGGTATTTGTATGGCAACCAGACAATCAAATACATTAATTTTATATGCTATAATAACACTGTCAATTTAATATAGTCTATTCAAATGTACATGTATACTTAATGACTTGATGCTTTCTCTTTAGAATATTATCAAGATGCAATATTATTAATAATTGCGACATTTCCCGTCCATGTTGCGACATATACCGGCAGCGAATGTTTTTGCGACATTTCCCGTCAACAATGCGACATATACCGGCAGTGGGGTTTACGACGTTTTCAGCAGATTGCGACATTTCCCGGCGACTGTGCGACATTTTCCGCAGATTATGACGTTTCCCGGCGATGCGACATTTCCCGGCGCTACACTCAGTATATGAAGCACTGAAATTATTGCGGATATTGTGCAAAATGCCTACAGTTCCGCAATAATAAGTTTTATCCAATCAGAAAGCCGCTTTTAAGTTGCTGCGTTTTCAATTTTTGACAAGCGCCATGTTGGTATAACATCAGTCAAGTCACAACATCAATGGCCATGACGTTTGAGTAAGATTACTGATCTGCGAAGTTGTCAATTTTATGAACTCCCATGCCGCATTACCTGCACTGGCAGATATGTATGTGAAGGAAGTGGAATCTAACAGATGACTTGTTTTAACCAATCTGGTGTCAGAACACCAGTATAAGTATTCCACGAGTTTCGAATCACCAGTAGGGATGGCATTGTTGGTAAGGGTATTACATAGTCCTGTTGGTCACATCCCGGCTGGCGGAACACCAGTATCTTGGTGCTAGGACCTAGACTGGTGTAAACATTCCGGGCCGGCGGGTTGTGGATAACTAGTACTGGCGAAAAGTTTGGTAAGGATATTGTACAGCTTGCTGGTACGGATAGTAAACATTGGCCGGGTGTCGGATCACCAGTACTGGTGTGTTCGGGTGTAGGGGTCTCGTGGGTTGCGGTACTGGTCCCAGTGAACTTGCTGGCTGGTCGGCCGTCCAGTCCCATAGCCACCCATTCCCGGCATATCCGGCCACATCTGTCCATACGGACTGAAACACGCGGACATTTCACACTGAAGGCGTTGTATTGGATTGCGACATTTAAGCATTACGAACTGTGACTGGTGTCGTCGATTCAAAAATGCAAAAGTTTTTCATCTTTTAATTGAAATCACATACAAAGATTTTGTTTAATAGTTTTTATGCGATGTAGAATTAAAAAATCACTGTAATTCAAATATATGTGCATTAATTTAATTGTAAAGGGAAGTAATTTTTCACGTGTTTACCTCCACTTAATATGAAAAGCATTCAAACTATTCAAACTTTTTCAAAAATGAAGTGAAAAAAAACGGCAAAAAGTAGCCCAGAGATTCATTTAAAAAAGCATATTCTTTGATTATTTTTCTTCTGTTTTGGTGCAAATGTGTGTTTTATCCACAGTTCGTAACCCTTAAATATTTGTTAGATAGCTGTGCTAGTTTAATACAACGCAATATTAGCATGTGCACGAAAATTTAGAAGTTGATACAATCGGGAAAGTATTTTTTAACAATTGACGGTGCAATATATTTATGAATTATAATAAGCATATAATATTGCTTGATGGATACTATTATCTTTTGAATAGAAATATTTAGAAGAATTTTAGGTAGATAAACTGATAAAAGTGGGGGAAAAATAAATTGTACTTTAACAAAAGAAGTTCATAAAAATAAAGGTAACTAGATGTTGACTACAACTACAACAGTTACTACACCACACACCATGCAAGCCCAAGTTAGTGGTCCTCGAGCAAGTTAACCCTATATTTGTAGCAACAATCAAGTAAATATCAAATGCACAACGGAGTTTAACAAAGTACTTAAAGAATTGCTGAAATAGCTTAATTATATTAAAGAGAAAAGTTGTACGAGGTATCAATATATAACGAGACTGTGCTCATAACTTTTACATTTTACAAAATACAAACATAAACACCAATCTGTTTTATAAAATACCTCCACAAATAAAACAGTTTTATCTATTGGTTATGAAATGGCAGCCATGGCAACATGGCCATGTTGCAGTTATCCCCCCACACTTTTCAACGTCACTATCATTCACTCATATCATAGAAAATAAAACATATTTAGACAATAATGTCGTTTTAACTGTTTGTGCTTTAAAAAAGTTAAAAATGATACATGAAACATTTTATTTATTTGAACATGCGTTATATTTTTGTTATAATCTGAAAAATAAAGTATTTGTTTGTTTTTATTATAACAAACACAACAAAACAATGTGGTCATTTGTCAAGTGTCAATATAAATGCATTTAAATGTTAACGTTTCTGTCATCGTGCGCGTTTATATTTTATAGGTCATATTTCAATAAGTAGGTGTTAAAATTTCCTAATATTTGCAACAAACATTGGGAGCAAATGCTTTAAATATTTCGTAAGTTTAATCCTGAATATTTTTTATGATGGCATCACTTTATTTGTCATGAATAGAATGGCAATTGCACAAACAATTGGACGGGGGCGATAGTGTGTTACTATGGTAATTAAAACTGACGCTGGTTCTAGATTGTTTGTCATAAGCCTATTACATTTGGAAAATTAGTAGGAAATACGTTGTATTTTAAAATAATATTGGTTTTTATTCCAATTTGGGGTAAAACAAAAAGTTATAAACACAGTCTCATTATTTATTGAACAGCCCTCGTATAAAATCTAGTACCAATAAAATAGTTTTTATAAATATTATCTACTAGGTACATATGTTAAGAAAAACATAAGAAGGAAAAACTAAAAAGGAGAATGTTTATTGTACTAAAATCTATAGAAAAATAAAAAATGCTAACTCTATTTTTCCGAGAAAAGAATCAGAAGAAAATCGATTGTAACAGTTGTGTTAATTGTTACGTCACGAGTGTAATTATGACGTAATTGTTGACGTTGCACGTGCAGCGTGTGCGGTGGTGTACCTGTACCCGTACGCGTGCTGAACGTTTTCCAGAGACGCGTGACGTGATCCTCCACCCAGGTACGTCGTATCGTAAGAATATTCGTATGCGCGTGAGCGATCCTTGGATGACTTCCGCTTCTTGTCTTTCTGACTGTCTCCTTTTTCCTTCTGGAAAATGTCACATAAATCCATCAACTTTGTTATGTCTTTATTAATTTCCCCATTACTTGTAGCCATTACAATTGCTAACAGTGGTTTGTTAAATTGTTAGATATTATTATAGCAAGTACATACTAGTATTTCAGTAAATATAATACATTATGTAACTAATTGTACAATGTCAATTAATGATGTTTGCTGCACAAACATGTTCTACCTTTTTCTTATCAGGTTTATGCTCGAACTTCTGTGGAATTGCTGTGCTTATAGACGACACATTTTGCGACGAAACTCCCTGAAGATTGTTAACATTGAATAATATTACCATTATAAAAATTCAACTATTGCATAGAGAATCATAAATATTATATAAAAAATATTTCAACTCTACAAAGATTGTGTTATAACATACACGTTAAAAGTCTAAGTAGATCTAGCAAGAATTTAAATTAAGAACAAGACCATATTGCAATCGGTAAATTCAAATGTGCGTCAATGTCTTTTAAAAAACAAATTAATATGTTTATATAAATGCATGTACAACTCACGAATAAGGTAAATAAATACAATAATGTGTTAAATCAAAGGCACACTTTGCTTTCGTACACTACTTATTATGCAGTGGTAGTTAATAATTAGTTATCAGTTGTTATTAACAAACAGAGCTTGAAGAATAAATTATTCAAAACATTTTACCGATGTGAATTTATTTTAAGAAAAAGAGATTACACTTATCTACTTAATACAGACTTTGTTAATTATTGGTATATTAATAAATATCTATGATAATCTATAACTACACATGATACAGGAAAATAACGACATAGAGGAATATATAATCTATATCCAACCGACAAAAACAAAACAGTTTTGCTTCTACTTTATGTTGCTTCATTGATTATCCATATCAACCTATATTGTCGTCCTTTTTAATTTTTATTAAACCATTTTTCTTACTAGATCACGTCACATCTATAGGAGAAATGACGTACCCTGCGCGGTATGACGTATGGTGTATACACCACAGCCATGCGCGTTTGACGCTCCCAAAGCCTCGCCTGTCAGACGACAGGATACAAGCAGAAGTGTATAGGTAGAAAACATGCATATCTACGGAATAAAATTTGGTTGCTACGAAGACTATTTTTATAAGGTGCTACATGTATCTAGAGTAAGCAGAATCTACTAAGTTACACTATTAGATACATAAATAAACATAAATAGAATAAAGTTAGATAATAATTGCTCTACGATTATTCACGGAAATGCAAATTCATCATGCTTTTAAGACTTCTGATCTTGTAAAAGCTATTACTTTGCAAAATTATGTCCTAGTGTGAGTATAACAAAATCGAAAATAGACCGCTAGGCCGATGGGCCAGGCCGCTAAGCCGCCAGGCCGCCAGGCCGCAATCTAGACAGACATTTACTATGTATGTATCTAATGTACGTATGTTTGTTTATGAATTATGAATTTGATTTCCATTTCCGTTTTGTCAGATCTAGATGTCATGTCCATAAGCCTTGAATAAAGCTATTGAAAGCACGAGAATATGGACAGGTTTCTATCGTGACGTAACATGTCACTTTAGGCAATATCCATTCAGCATTAACCCCACTTGAAGCGAACAGTAGTAATGTTGCCAAAAGTTTAAAAAAATACAATCTATGAATGTATGTTATGAGTAGATCTACTCTATAATACTTAAAAATAATTGAAGCACATAATTTAACATTAGGACATGCATACGAACGCGCAGACGGACGCACACATATACCTCATGGTCGTCATCGGAGCGACTGGTGCGTCCAAGGCGCGACTGGGAGCTATATGGTGTCTCCCTTTCGTAGCCTACCCTGATTGGCTGTTGGACGTATCCTTGACTACCACGTTCTTTCTCCTTTCGTTCCCGTTCTTTTCGCTCTTTGTCCCTTTTTAAACTGTCTTTTTGCTCCTTTTCCCGTTTCAAGCGTTCTTTTTGCTCCTTTTCTCTACGTTCCTTTTCTTTGCGCTCACGATCAGCTTGTTCCTTACGTTCTTTTTCAAGCTGACGTTGACGCTCCTTCTCTCGATCTTTTTCCTGCTCCGACTTCCGTTTGTCTCTGCTTCCGTGACTTCCGCTATCCCGCGAGGACGTCGGACGCTCGCTTCCAACTGTTACCATATATTCGTGCGACCCCGTGGACTTCCGGGCGTCGATGGCGTCATACGCGTTTCCACGTGCAGACGACAGTCGCTCCTGATTTGTATCCTACAAACAATGTCATTGACAGCTCGTTCAGTCCTGTGCAATTTTATCTGCCGAAAGCTAAGCTTCTTAAAGCATGGACTCCCAATAAAAATATACTTTAAAACAAGCTGCTCAAGAACTAACACCCAGTTAAAGGGTTTTTAATGCGCTTCGTTCATAACATGAAATACATGTAATGGCATTTAGCAAAAGAAATATGAATATAAGGGTGCCAAAACAATATTTTTCGGTTTTACTACATGTATCTAGTGCTAAAATAATTAAGGGTGCTTATGAAAGAAAAGATGAAGGAAGGCTTGTTCAGAAAACGGTGTTAATATCCGCTAGTCACGTTCTAGCTACGTGTTCAAACCACCGTGACAGGTGCTACATTCACCCAACTTACTTTCTCCCTAGATCTCCGTTTCATCCTATCATAAGTCTTTAAACAAATCCATATTTGATTAATTACAAAGCCAGAGCATTTCACAATAGTCCAATTGACCTATCGACAGCCCGCCCAAAATGGCGTCTTGACGGACCAGCTTTGTTGGGCCATCTATTGTATTCACTTGTCAATCATGCCTATGCAAATCGCTATCACCATCACCTAGTCCGATAATTGGTCAGT
>Ga0224511_10003243_pt1 | contig 11572 bp, 13 predicted proteins | sample SF_May12_sed_USG_2_FD_169988 | JGI IMG/M metagenome (GOLD analysis project Ga0224511, IMG submission 169988) | Sediment microbial communities from San Francisco Bay, California, United States - SF_May12_sed_USGS_8_1 | ecosystem: Environmental > Aquatic > Marine > Sediment | place: USA...
TCCTTTGTGGGATCTTTGCGTGGTCTGAAACTGTTTGCATGGGCAGGTACCAACGTCTGATAGCGCCATTATTCATCACTTATCTTGACCGTTTCTACACGAGACGCGATTGGGTATACATCCCCGCGGAGATAACGCGCTTCGAACGCATTGTGCGCTTCTGGACCACGCGTAGAGCGAACATCCTTTCAGCGATCGGTGGCTTATTGTGCCTAGCTGCGTGCTATCAGAGTGTCGCGTTCTATCTGCAGACAAGTGACGAGATAATCCCGTCCCGCCCGGATAGCGCGCCGGTTGCGTTGCTATGAGCACGCTGGTATCCAGGAAACGTCGGGCAACTGTATCGTGAGCCAATTGTAAAACGAGTGGATATGTAGGAAATTGTGCAGCCGTCTGTCATGACGTTTTTTAGAGATCCACTTGACGTTGTAATCCCTTCTGTCTTTTCGTATGCACTATTATCTAACGTAGAACATGTTGTATATGGTAGACCTACTAAACCTTGTTTTAAAATCACAAACTTTGTGTTGCCTTACACATTATCATGCATTGTTGTTTTTTGTTGTTGTTGGAATATTAATTATTGTCGTGTTTTTTTTCCTCCAATTTTGTACATCTACGGCATAATTATATATTTTATGGTAGGTGAACATTTTGCCTTTATTTGTAAGAAAATTTAACAATAACCTAATTAAAAGAGCTAGAGCACTGAAAATTGGGTTAAAAAGTACTTATTTTAAAATATGATTTAGGTAAGAGTCTTAGCAAAGAAATGTGATGTAAACTGGCTGACACTAAAAACATTTTTGACTACATATTTTAAAAGATGAAAAATGCATGTTATATGAGGTCAATCCTTTTTGTGTCCGTGGACAAGAAAATGATTTCCCCTCATAATAAATGGTATATTAGAAATGTCCTGGTTTGTGCATTTTTTTTCTTCAAAACTAGCACACCGTACTTATTGTTTATGCTCTATTACGCAGTTATTTAGACTTTTAGGGATAGTTTAGATTTTTTCCCATGTTAATGCCCAAACGTGCTCTGGTGACTTAAACTAATATTATCAATTAAACTGAGTGTAATAATTATGCATTTTACTGGTATAAGTAACTGATTCTAAGCTACCAAAACAAAACAGAAGTTGAATGTTATGTGAATGAAAACAAGACTTGTCTCAAACACACCTTCCTTAACACTGTTTTCAATATTATCGGCATTGTCTTTATTTTGTTAGTACATTGTTCAGTTTGTTCTGTAGTTCTATATAAAGCTGGTTGGATATGCCATTACCCTTTGTAGGCTTGGAGTGGCTGAGTGTTAATGGTGCATGATTTAGGGCCTTCCTAAACGGATATCATTGGCATTGTGATCTGGATATAGAAATACACAAGATGTACTTGGCTAAGAACAGATGTACTTGACACCAATATACAAAATGTACAGGTACAAGGTGCTGGTCTCTAATGTAAAAAGACAAATATTAAAATATGTGGTCCTATCAATGTTCCTACAAGTTATTTCTTGTTAATGTAATTCCTAAGTATAGTTTTTAGGTATATGTTAATATCAACTCTGCTGGGTGCTAGCCGTTTGTTTTTTTAACCCAATTTAATGTTGTAGAGCCTGGTTTACACCACCACAACAATATCCAAGATGTATGGCTAAGGCCTTAAATATTTATTTTTATGGCAACATATTATCTCAGCTGTGAATGCAACCAACACACAAGGGACACCACATGCAATGGTCCCGTCCTTGTAGTATCTGTGTGATCTACATAGTGTTGCAGGGTCAAACACGCCCTGTGTTACATTTGTTGTCTTTTGGTAGTGCTTGTTTTCCCCATGGAATTCTAGCTTTTTTTTACTTATAACTTGATCTGTGTTACTTAAATTATGGTATTATAATATTGTTGTTACAAACACTTTATTAACACTGGGCTGTTAAAATGAAGTTATCACAAATAAACAACTGACTTTAGTTGTGTTTTTGGTATTTTTCACTGATGTTATAAATCTTGACTGTGCTTGCATTTTCCCAGCATACTCATCCTAAAGATGTACTTAACTAAATTACATTTCACACAGTACATTAACTTGTTCATTCACCATTGCAATAAGACCTGTGGAGTTAACCCCCTTACAACCAACAATAATCTGCAGAAGACTTATTGCTGAAATTACTGTGTTTTTGTTCCTTTAAGTCTACATTTGAGACAACAAAAATCATGAAATGGTATGGGGCAAAGGCTGAAGTGGACGTTGTAGTTTTTGGTGCATATAAAAAAACTAAGGGTAAAATATGAGATTAGTTCACAAGAAGGGTAAACTACAGCATGTAAGCATTGCAAGTCAACATGAGGCCCGTACCTTAAGTAGACGTGTGGTTCTGGTACATGGTGTCGTGGCGACGATTCCGACGCTAGAATCTCGTGCAGTAAGCGGCAATCTGTAATCACATCATTCACATGTACAGAAATAAATGACATCAATGCAAGCAAAGATCAAGATCTTTATTGTTTTACATTTTGCTTATGTAAGTATGTGTTAAACATAGGTTTATTGTAATGCAAAACACAAGATACAGACAAACATGCATTATGTAATGATGTTTGTTACTCCCATTTCATACAAAACAACACAAACCTTTCTTTTCTCTTTGTGGCGACCAAGATTTCGGTTTCGGTGAAGATTTACTCTTTGGTGATTTTCCTCTACTTCGTGACCTTGACCTTTTTGGTGACCTTGACTTGGCCGATCGAAGGTCAAGGTTAGATGTATCATAGATGGTGGGTCTGGGTGCTCTCCCTCTTGGGGCAGGAGTATCCAAGGGAGACGAGCTGTCATCAGGGTCAGTAATTCTGTTGGAGCCAGGAAAGTCAGCCTTGACTGGTTGCCTGGCAACTGTGGTCTTACTGAAGGCCTTGTTAGGTGCAGGGTGAAGGTTGTTAGCCTCTGGGCTGTAGGAGCGAGGGTGGTAGGGCCTGTTGGAGGGCTCACGTGTCATACATAGGAACTGGGCCTGAAACAAATGGAAATCGTGAATTGATCATAAACTTTCACACTAAACACTATCAGTTCCTGAAATAATATTGATAAAATAGATAATCAGGAAATAATTTCAAATATCAATTTAAAATTTATCACAAGTCTTCTCTTCATACAGTACCCAAGAGAAAGAATTTTCTCTAATGACTAATAACAAAGATAGAATAAATAACTGATAATAAAAAATCCACCCATCCCCCACCAACCTGCATTGCAAGCTGCTGCTCCTGCAAGCGTTCCATGTACTCAATTCGACGTTCCGTCATCTCCGCCAACTGCCTCTCCAGGTGGCGCACTTGCTCATCTGTCTGACTGTCCGTCACCCGGGCAACTCCACCACCTGTCATCGACTCCATCTTCTCGAGAACGGCGGCCATCTTGAGCTCCAATTCCTGCTGGGCCTGAAAATGCAGACATTGGAATAAAACTGAGAGCTCAATATAGATGAATTTAAACTGAAGAAGATATGTTGTTGCACATTCAAGCTACTTCCACTAAAATTGTTAGTACAAAAAGGTACACAGATTGAAATCTTTCTGTGTTGGTGATAGGCATTAGACATATTTATTTATATGTATATTTTTGTTTTTCCAATTGCATTAATTTGCTTTAGTATTTCTGGTGCAAAAATACCTGTATTTAAGTCTGATAGAATCAAGTTCAAATCTATTGTTGTCTGTAGGTGACAAGTGATCTTTGATTGCCTGTTTTAGACTATTTTCCAAAAGGGAAATTAAACAGCAGACCTTAAATGGATGAGAGTGAAAGTCTTCCCGATTCAACATACCGGTATAATTATATTTTACAGGCTGTTGTTGAAAGTGAACATTATGGAAATGACTCATTGCTAATACTTTGTAAATAATGTGTCTGCTTTAAACAAAGACTCAAAGAATAAAATGAATATATGGTTTGTAAGTAAACTTGCTTGTGGCAGTTTGAATTATGTACTTCCCTGTGTTGTCTAAATAAGGTAGACAGAACTCAAAAATCATATTTCATTTATGTTAATACGACTACTTTAATCTTACTGCCCCAGACAGAGTTCTCTAACAGCATCATTATGTATACTTCAGTTTTCCATACACACAAAGGTACCAAACAGTTTTAATGCAAAACTTTTTTGTATGATTTTAACTATATTCACAGACATAACAATAAGTGACCCAAGCATTTTTCTTTCCATAAATATTTCCTTATTTCAGTCTTTACTTATACACAATATTGTTTAATGAAATTCATTGACAAGAGTACAATTTTGAGATAGAAAAATTGATTAATTGTATTTATTTAACTGTGAGAAAAGTGTGCCAATGTTTCTGTATAGTCCTACCTTGATGAACGGTTGAGTTGCCGCCACAGCTGCACTCGCTGCTGCCGCTGCTGTTAGAATCTGGTTGTTTGATTGGCCGAGATCTGGTTGCCGTGGTTTCAGCTCTTCAGCGGAGGAGGTAGATCCGGCCTTACTGTCATGGCCGACAATCCGTGCCTGAACGACACGACGTACAGGTCCAAATTGCCTGTACATCATTATGAACTTTATCAATTTTTGCACCAGAATTTGTTTTGATACTGATATATCAACATGCTTTTATGCATTATATTTTATTTGGAGTATGAACAATTAAGAGTTGTTACAAATCACACCATGCAATATTTTGTTTTACACTTGAAGAGTATTTGTAATAAATTAAGAAGGAAAGTATTCAAAAGTATTGAAAAATTGTAGTATTTTATTAGCATGCTGATAAAACTGTATTCAAACTATAATTTTAAACTAAATTACTTTCAATAACATGCAAAAGAAATATTTAGTCTTGTTGTGCATAAAATAACACTTTAAAATCATTGTATTTTGGTTTTATTGTATCGTTAATTGTTCAAATTTGAATAGCCAAAATAGAGTATGAAATACAAGACTGCACAGAAAGAAATAGAATGTAACTATAAAACAAATATGTTTTAATATAAACTATTTTTATTGCATCTAAAGAAAGTTATACAATCACTAAATATACAAGATGGATAATAAAACAATTAATTTTATACTGGATTAGATAAGTTTCCTTGTTAAGTAAATATGATTCGTCTAAAATATGATACATGTGTGCGCATAATTGGAAAATACAAAAAAAAAGAAAACAGTTTGACTTCATACAGTAAAGGTAAGTATCAGTCTAAAAATTCTTTATATTATTCTTTTAAGCATGTACAAAAATGTTATTGCAACTGACCAAAATGAATTACACTCTTTTAAATGCATTAATGTTGTTTGGTTTGTATGGTTTCATGATTATTTGAGAATATGTAGCATACATGTCTAAGTAGACAAAGACCACCATATCCTATGATTTAAGAAACATGTCATTACTGGAGTACAGATAATATTTACCTAATATTAAGTAAAAGAAACAGCATTACACTTCAAAGTGTTGAACATAAGAGACACAGAAAACAACTTCTGCTGTGTTGTTTGAAATAAAATTTGCAAAGTAAATTTTATTTGAAATTTGGCATTTTGCAAATCAATACTGTTTCTTTACATATTAAATTGGATAAAAATGCATCCATATTCTATAGTCAAGATTGTAAAATTCTTCTGTTTTCAAATTTGGCATTTTGACGACATAATTTTTTATGCTTATTGGAGGGAGTCATAATTTTGTCAATTTAATGTTAGATTCATATTGGTTGTTGTTTTTTTTAAAACAATAAGTGTACTTTTATAAAAGTGGCCCGCATATGATGTGTTTAAAAATATGTATATTATTCTAAGTTAGCTTGATATAGATTTATTTTTATCCAACTTTAACTTAAAAGTCAATTGATGATCACACTTTAAAATCTGTGAAGGTGGTCAATAATTGCACAAACAAAGTTCTGTTCTCAGTAAAATTTAGCTTTTTTGAACAGAAAATGAGTATAGTTCTCTCAATTATGTCTAAGATATAAAAAAACAAGTTTATAACACTTCTTACATTCACAGATTTTTATGGAAATGTCATCAGTTGACTTCCCAGTGAGTTAAACATGTTTTCAAGGTTAATAAATTGAGCACCAAAATGGTGCAACTACAAGTCTGGTGTTAGTTGTAGTTTACTGTTTCACTTCACCTCAACGACTCCGCATCAAATGTGCGCATACTAGAGCCACACAAAATAACATTAAAATCCAAATAGAAAACTGTGAAAACGTTTTTTGTATTCATTGGGCACTAAAGTTCATGGAATTGATATAATAATTATTAATCAGGAATCAATAAAAGTTATGCCCACAAAAACAATGGCATTCACAGAAATAGAAAAAAAACATAAAACATTAATAAGATCTATTTACATTTTCTAATTTATATCAGAAACTGAAACATAAAACTTTTAAACAATGAACAAAATAGATTTTGAGTTTAAGCATCTAGTTTTGTCAAGAGTAATTTCTATATGCGAACACAAAATTAATATTTCAGCAATGAATAATTAAAGGAAGTTTTAATTGTTTGCTTAAAAAATTACTTAGTTAAATCTAAGAAATCAAAACATAAAGTATTCAAGGAATTACATTATCAACCAACACAGCTCTGTGTGCTACATTTTAACCCTTTACCAGCCCGTGCATGAAGCCACACCAATGTGCTTTTTTTCCAGTAACCCAAAACTCCATCGCCCACCAACTGCCTACCACACTCAAATCCACACTACACACAAGCTCCGCTCTCTACTCTAACCATTGTTTGTTAATGGATCTAAGTGAATTGTATGCAACTGTGAATTATTTCGATCGACCCACCCAGAGACCCCCCCCCCTAATCTTGTGATTATAAAGCGGCTTCTTTTACATTTGAGGTAATTGCAAATTTCAATGTTTTTTGCAACATGCCACCATAAAGGCATCATAACCCAGTACCACAAAAGCTTCATTTTTATTTCTAAATTAAATCATAAAACACAAAATCCTAACACTCAGGACATCAGGCAAGCATGATAATTGCTGATGCAACAATTCAGCATACCTCTTGGCGAACGCCTCCCTAGCCAGCCTCTGTTTTTCATTCATCTTGTAGTCAGCAATATAGACGTCCTCATCCTTCTTTGCGTCAGGGGCCGTGGGTCCGTCCACTCTGCCTCCTTGCTGTAACCCTTTACCTGATGTCTGGTGGGTGGGGACAACAAATCAAAATATTAGCATTATGTTTTAAAGGCATTTCTTTAAGATAGTTCTTATTACTTAACATGGTATTTTTAGGGACAATATTTGTATAAATAAATAGTTTATAAAAACCTAATAAATACCTGTTCACTTTAGTTATTATATGTATATAAATACATGTATATGAAACAGTTTCAAGGAAAAGGCTTACTGAGTAGCCTCGAAATTAAGAAAAATTCAAGCATGAAATATTGGGAGAAAAGCATGAATTCAAGAAATTCCTCAGGGGAAGGTGGCTGTTTAGTAAATTTCTAGGGGAAGCAATCTTTTAAAGACCTCCTTCTTTATGTACAAACAAATCTAGTTACATGTTTAAATCTGTACAGATGCATGTTTCTATTATAAAGCAGACAAGCCAGTGAGACCTTGTTAACCCAGGTAGCCGTCCTGTTCTGGAACTTCTCATCATCATCATCCCCGGCGTTGTTGTTGGTGTCGCCGTCACCCCCACCCAGCATGTTCCTGGTGAGAGCCGGAGGAATAAGGCTGTCATCTGTAAAACAGAGTACAGGTTGTGTATGCATTTTAAAAAGGAAAAACAAAGCAGCTTACATTACCTACATGTATAAATGGTAATATCAAGTCAATTGATATAAATATAATGCATTTTGGTAAAATCTCTTGTTGATATTTAAATATAAAGACCTGAACACACCATTTAAAAAGTTTAAATTGTCATAATTCTAACCAAGTGATTTCTCCTCCCCGCTGCTACCCCTGTCATCCACCAGTCTGTGACCCGCACTGTGGAAGGTCACAGGAGGATTGGTATCCTTGACAACAGGGTCGCTGGCTGAGGAACTGGGTGACACAGAGTTCTGTGCTGACACTGTCACGATTCTCTCAGGAACCGTGACAATGTCCGGCTGGCTGCTGCCACCACTCACATCACGGGCTGGAATAATTAGCAGACACTTAATGAGTGAACATGGGGCTAATTAAGATCAAATTTCTCATAATTTTGTTGTATACATTTATTTTTGGCATAAGACAAGATTTCATAGTTAATATTGGAAAACATTGTGTAAATAAGTACAAGAACAAAATATACATCCATCAGGAATCAAATCGATATCAAGCATTATTTAACACCCACCATGTGCAGTTATGATTTCTATGCTGTCCTCCAGATCTTGTAGGAGGTTTTTCTTCTCGGGCAGGTCAAGGCCTCCAGATGGGCTGCTTTTCTGTGGCTGGGTTTTCTGTGGAGTGTGGCGCTCCACTCTGTACTTTGGGGTGCTCCTGAATGGAAGTTCCGAGTCAGAGGGTGCTTTGGTAATTCCATTTGCAGTAGTCTGTGATTGACCTAGGAATTGACCCCTTGGCTTCCCATTCTGAGAGCTGGCAGTACTAGACTGAGACTTCTTATCAAAGTCTGATTTAGTAGTGGATTTTGCAATGTTCACATTCTCAAAAGGCTTATCAGCAGACTTCCTGACCTTTTCCACCTTGAACTGGTCAGAAATATCACTGTCCACACCTCTTGGGAAAGGTTTAGCTGCCATTATAGTCTTTTCACCGTTGGAATCATTGGAGCTACTAACTGCCTCCTTGTCTGCTGAGTTTCTACCATTGACTGGGGCAGATTGTTTTCCATGTGGGGGTCTTCCTCCAAGCAAGGCTGAAGGCACTTTTTCATCACTTTCCACAGACCTTGGGCTATCATAGGGCGATTTAATTTCTTTCAAATGCTTCTTTGAAATCTTCACCTTCTGTGGGCCACTGGAGTTGAAGTTTTCAGCACCATAGGATGTCTTTGAGCACTTGGAAGATGTGCTGCTTGTGTGGCTGTTAGAGTCCTGTTGTTTTCTCACAATTTCTGTTACATGCGGTTTTACCTCTTCATGTGTAGATCTGATCAGTATGTCACTGGCAGTGGTGCTGACATCGGAGCTTCTGTCGTTGATCTCGTCTCCCACTGACACACCATTGCCAGTCAGTCTGTCTATTGCTGACGTCTGTGTTTTACTGATCACACCACTGTCACCACTTACAAGTTGAGTCTGAAACAGAAACATTATGTAATACATTTGAGCTTAAAACATCAAACAATTCATTATTGGTCTTATTTTTTTTGTTCTTTTCCCGCGTTTTAATTTATTTAATGTAGTTTTGTTTAATTACATCAAAAACTGAATGGAATATGACATACATGTATGGCAGATATAACTGTTTGAATGCAACAAAGTACAATAAAAGAATGCAAACCTTTAGTGAGTTTTTACTGGCATTTGAGAGGGCCGACTTAGCACTGCTAGCTACAGACTGCAAGCTGGCATTTCTTGTAGAAGGGTTGGAGCCCGCACTAGCATGTGACCTCACAGACACCTCACTGACATGGGATCTGACAGACACCCCACTACCCGCAGACTTGCCTGAGGCAGCGGATTTAACAGATCTGAAAAACATAACAGATATTGAAACAGCGGCTATTGATATCCTTTTGGGTGTAATGTTTAGTTATATACATTAAGGCACTCAAACTATTCACACAAAAATAATGCATGATGAGCATTGCTAATAAAACAACAATGAGAGGGAATTCTTTAATAATTTGGTACAAAACCAATCATCACACAGATGTAAACATGACAAAGTAAACAATTAAACCTCTGCTAACCTATCACTCAATGCCTGTGACAATGCCAGAGGATCATCTTGCTGTTGTTGGTGACCTGATCTCTGACTGCCCTGTGACTTGCCAGACTGCCGGGACCCTTGACTGCTACCTGACTTGTTGACGGCCTTGGCAGCTGCATCTGTGATGCTGAGCAGCTCTAGCAAGCTTTTTTGGCCTCCATCCTGTCCACTGCCACCTGAATCTCGGCTGTCTCTGGATGTGTCTCCTTAAAAATCAAATTATTTTTTATAAATTACTCTTATATTACTAGAACACACAGCTAATATTACATATATTCTGTTAATATTGACCATGTTAAACAATGTTGATATACATGCAGATTTCAACCAATAAAATTAGGGAATAACAGTAAAAATGTTTTGCTTGCAGTTGAGTAACATTTAAATGACAGATGGAAAAACAGTGCCTGACATGGGACTTTCAAGAACCCAAAACTATTGGGACACCAGTTGGCTGCTCTGCTAACTAAGCTTGCCAGGCAATTGGTCATTGGCCCTGTCTCCACCCATACAAATCATTACAACATGCATGTACATGAAGGCCTGTATAACTTCATATCTTGATCTTATGTGTCATTCGCTATTACTCGAATTTATACCCACTAGAATGGAGGGGCTTTTAATTTAATGGTTTTTAATTTTTATTTGTTTACATGTGTTGCATAATATTGATAAACAAGCAATTTGACTTACCAGACTTAACGTCTGTGGAGGCCATGTCGTTGCCACTGAAAAAGAAAAACCAAAGGCATGCACAGGGGCGTCGGAAGCATTTCGATATTGGGGCCGCGAATTTTAAAACGTAGTGCATGTTATTTAAACATTTTATTATACTATATACTAATAAATTTCTACTGCAAAACAAAACAACGCATTTATCATACCTTTTCGCATAATTCATGTCCGTAAAAAATACATAAATAATAATGAATGAGAGTGAAACCCTCTCTCCTCCTTGCATAACATGTACTTGTAAGGTTGAAAGTGTACAATATATTTAACAAAGGTGTTTTATTGTCTCTTATTTTCAAATTTCATTTTCACTTATGGATATATATAAGAAGTTCCGAATGAGCTTGTAGAAAGTTTGCCGTATCTGTTTGCAACAAACTTGTTGGCGACGTCAGTTAGATTCATCCCAACGGTGACCTCCACATGGATTTTTGTCATGCTTTTATGCCTCACAACAAGACCGCAATGTTGTTTTAGCAATCTGTTGCAATCTACATCTATAGAGCATCGAAGATCAATAAACTAGAGCAATAAAATCGCCCCAAAGATCAATAGCTAGAAACACGGGTCAATAATTTAGAGTTATCAAACCATTGGAATCTTTATGACACATGAACGACGCGATATGCGAATGTCTATGTCTTGATAATAAAACAAACAGCTGGCATATAACCGCGGCCCCAATATTTTGGCTAGTTGCCGTTTTGGGGCCGCGGCCCCACTTCCGACGCCTATGATGCATTATTCTTTTATACGTGTACACTGGTGTGATAATACTTCATCCAAAGACTGATCATGATCATCATGATGGTTGACTGTGTGATTTAGTAACGATTCGCCACAATAACGACTCGCCACATAACGATTCACCACAGATTGAATAACGATTCACCACAGTTTGATAACGGTTCGCCACAGATCATATAACGATTCGCCACAGATTTTTA